>JAABVA010002544.1_pt1 | contig 18048 bp, 20 predicted proteins | sample 5560331 | NCBI WGS metagenome assembly JAABVA01 (sample SAMN12812661, study PRJNA571458) | rock metagenome | isolation source: Antarctica rocks | place: Antarctica: Victoria Land, Mt New Zealand sud | collected 2016-01-07 | reverse complement strand
GGGGTGTACGCGCGACGGCTGTCCGCATGCCGCGCACCGTCCACAACGAGGGCAAGGGCGGGTTCGCCGGCCTGCTCACTAACCAGGCGCGGCGCAGCGGCATATCTGGCTACCCGGGAGACGGCACCCAGCGCTGGCCAGCCGTGCACGCCCTCGATGCGGCTGTCCTTTTCCGGTTGGCTCTGGAGTCGGCACCGGCCGGGACGGCCTGGCACGCCGTCGCCGACGAGGGCGACGCGGTTCACGACCTCGCGACGGTCATCGGCCGGCGACTGGGCATGCCGGTCCAGGCCGTGCCGCAGGAGAACTTCGGCCCGTTCGGCCCGATCTTCGCCATGGACCAGCCGGCGTCCAGTGCCCACACCCGCACCGCCTTCGGCTGGCAGCCGACGCACCCCGGCCTCCTCGCCGACCTGGAGAACATCCAGCCCTGACCGGCACGGGCACGGGCACAGGCATGGGCTTGACGGGCTTGACGTTGGACCAGCAGCGCCGCGCCGCGCCGCCGCGGCTTACTGGATCGCCGGCGCCTGCTCCCGGCACGGCGCGTGGTGGCGGGGGAGCGGCGGCGTCGCCCAGATGCCGGTAGATGGTGGGGCGGGAAACGCCGAAAGTGTCGGCGATCTCCTGCACGGTGTGCTGTTGGCCGGCGTCGTACATCGCCCAGGCCTGCCTGGCGCGGGTCGGGGCGCCTACGTCGGCGATGCGCTAACCGATCTGCAAGCCGCCCGCGCCAGCGGACCTCGTTTCCGGACCAAGCCGCCAGGCTGCTAACTGGCCCCCTGGCAGCTACCCGGACTTGCACCGGCAAGCGACGACGAGCACGAACGTCATCCCGTCACCTCACGAGGTCACCCCCCTGCTCCACTGAGCGCACGAAAGACCGGGCTTTAGGGTCGTCGCATGAGCACTCTTGCCGATCGCTCGATCGCCGCGCTCCGCACCACTCACGACGAACTGGCGGCTGTCGTGCCGACGCTCCCTGACAAGCAGCTGACCGGCCCGTCGGGCGCATCGGAGTGGACGGTAGCGCAGGTCCTGTCGCATTTGGGCAGCGGCGCCGAGATCGCCCTCGCCGGCTACCGAGCCGCTCTCGACGGCGAACCCGCGCCGGGGCAGGACTTCAACGAGTCCGTGTGGGACCGCTGGAACGCCCTGAGTCCTGAGCAGCAGGCGACGGGCTTCCTTGAGCACGACTCGGTCGTGGTGCTCGCGCTGGAGGCACTTTCGGTCGAGCAGCGGGAGAACACCACGGTGAAGCTGGGGTTCCTGCCCGCTCCCCTGCCGCTGACCTCGGCCATCGGCATGCGCCTCAACGAGACCGCCCAGCACTCCTGGGACGTCCGGGTAGCGCTCGACCGGCAGGCCAAGCTTGGCGCCGACGCAGCCGAGGTGCTGGTCGACCACTACACCGGCGGCTTGGGCTTCCTGCTCGGCCGCCTCGGCAAGGCCGATCAGCTCCCAGAGCTGGCCGTCATTGCGGTCGCCGATAGCGGCGGTGCCATCGTGGTCGATAACAGCCTCGGTTTAAGCAGGTCCGCCCCTGAGCCGACCGCACGCTTCGACGGCGAGCTGGAGGCCGCCCTGCGGTTGCTCGGTGGTCGGCTCAAGGCGCCGTATGTCCCGCCGGGCCTGCAGGTGACCGGCAACGTGACGCTTGCTGACCTGCAACGCGCCTTCCCCGGCTACTGAGCGGCCGCCACCCGCGATCGGCGATCAGATCCAGAGCGACGGCACGTAGCCCGCATTTCGCTGGCACGTCGCCCCTGCAGCTCCGGACGCTGAGAAGCGCCGCTAGCCCGCTTGCTGCAGTAGACCGGTGATCATTGTGGCGCGACACGGGCTGTAGATGCGCGAAAGTGATGCTCCTACTGTCAAGCGGGGGCCGTCTGGGGCAGTGCGTTGAAGATCCCGCGGGCGATGTAGAGCTTGAGGCAACCAACTGCCTCGGTCTTGGTCTTGCCCTGGAAGAAGGCCTTGTACAGGTAGGCCTTGGTGGTCGGGTCGACGGCGAGCCGGACCACGGCGATGCGCCACAGCACGGCGTCGGCTTCCCGGTCACCGCCCCGGTTGAGCCGGTGTCGGGTGGTCTTGCCGCTGCTCGCGGGAATGGGACTGGCGCCGCACAGGGGCGGCGAAGGAGCGCTCTGAGTGCAACCTGTGTGGGTTGTCACCAGCAGTGAGCACCAGGGTGCTGGCCACATCGGGGCCGACCCGCGGACCGCGACCAGTTCGGGTGCGACGACGGCGGTGAGTCGGGAGAGCCAGGCCTTGGTCCGGGCGAGCTGCTCGTCGAGGTGCTCGACACGGCGGGCGAGGTCGCGCAGCGCCAGCCGGGTGGTGGCTGCCAGAGTGTCATCGTTGTCGCGGACCCGGAAGGCTGTGCCGGTTCGCCAACAGGTTCCGGGCGGGGCAGGCCACGGAGTCGCTTCCGGAGGTCCTCGGGGCGGCGACGAGCAGCTGGCTGATCTGATTCAGGGCCAGGGCCTGAATGCGTGCCTTGGTTGCGCTGCGGGACACCACCTTCAACGACCGCAGACACGGCCACGGCCGTCGTGGGTCTTCGGGTTTGCGGTGCCCTCACTGGACAGCACTGCCCTGGCGCCCGCTTCACCGGGGGCAAAGGGCCTCAGTCCAGGTATCGGCCGGGCAGCTGCCAGGCGGCCGACGTCGCTGGCCCTACCGTGCGGTGATCACCGGGGCGGGCCATGTTCCGTTGGCGGCTGCGGGGGCTGGGGCGTAGAGCCCCAGGAGCAGCTGGAAGGGTCCGGCCGGCGCGGGCAGCCAATTGGCCGCAGACCCGGCCGGGCTGGTGTGGGACAGGATCAGGTCCAGTGAGCCGTCCGGGTTGCGGGTCAGCCCGGGGGTGCGGTCACCGATGGAGTAGGCCCGGGCGGTGGCGACCGCCAAGGGCCGGCGGGTGGGGCGGCTGGTGGTGGTCGACCCGGCCAAGCTGGCGTGGGCTGCGCATCTGCGCGACACCGGGCACACCATCGCCGAGATCGTCACTACCAACTGTATCGCTTGGACCAGCCTGTACCGGCACCTGCCACCCCGGCCGCCCGAGCCGGCCACCGCCGGCGCGCCGGACCGCGACGAAGATGAAGCCACCGCGCCGCCGCGTGCTGAGAATGAGCCGTGAGCGTCCTCAGGCGTCCCGCTACGACAAGGGCGGGGGAGGGGCAGCTGTCACTGCTGGTCGGCCTCCTCACCGAGACCGACCGGGCGGTGCTCGAGCTCGCCCGCGGCCCCGGCCTGCAGGCGCGGGTCGCCGGCCAGGCGCAGCACCTGCTGGGACTGAGCCCGACCCGCTACTTCCAGCTGCTAGGCCGGCTGTTGGACCGGCCCGAAGCCGCCGATGCAGAACCCGAGCTGGTCGCCGGGCTGCGGGCGGTGCAGGACCAACGCCGCCGGCTGCGTCGGGGCCCGTAGCTACCGAGGCTGGCTGACCGGCGCTGAGATCTGCTGCGGGGAGCCGGACCGGGTCGGCCAGGGCGCGACCGAGCCCCTCGAGCGGTGCCCGGTCCCGGGCGATGAGCCCGGCTGGGAACCCTTCCCGCCGAACCATCGCCGACGGCAACGCCAATTCCCGGGCCGGCGACGGCCGGTTGCGCCTGACGGGTTCGGCGCTAAAGGGAGAACGGATCAGCGTGCCGGGCGGCTAGAAGTACTCACCGGGGTTGACGCCTTCGGGGTGGCCGCCTCCGGCCGCGGTGGTTCCTCGGGGACGGGGCTGCTGCTGCGGCTGTTGGTGTCGTTGGCCGCCGAGGCGCCCGCCGTGCGGGCGGCCGTGGTCGGCGAACTCCTCCCGGTAGAACGACAGGGTCCAGCTGCCGAGCTTGATCCGGTCGCCGGTGTGCAGCACCTTGCGCGTGACGGACAGCCCGTTCACCGTGCCGCTGGTCAGGGTCCCGAGGTGGACGTAGACGTACTCGTCGGCGGCGTCGCGCCGGATTTCGCCGTGGCGGCTGTCGAGGCCGGCCAGCTGCAGGTCGGCGCCCGGGGAGCTGCCGACGACGGTGACTCCGGCTAGCAGGTCGAACTCGCGTTGCGGGCTGCCGGCGGGTGCGTGGTGGTCGTGACCGAAGATCAGGCGGGGGTGGCCACCGCCGCGTGGGTCGTGCGTGGTCGTGGTCTTGGCCCTGGTGGCGATCAGCATGACTTCTTCTTCTTCCGTGGGGTTGCTCGTCACCAGGTTGGTGGCGAGGCTGGGGCTGGCAGTGGCGGGGGGTGGCGCTTCGGGGCTGGCGCTGGCGACGGCTTGGGCGGCTAGGACCAGCCCGAGGTGGCTGAAGGCTTGGGGGTAGTTGCCGAGCAGTTCGCCGGTGGTGGCGCTGGTCTGTTCGGCGAGCAGTCCCAGGTCGTTGGCGCAGGCCGCGGCGCGGCGCAGCACCTGCTCCTCCTGACGAGGGGATCTGTTGGCTATGAGTGCCGGCCGCCGCCTGCCCGTTACACCACCTGCCTGTTGTCGCTGCCGGGCGGTTCTCGTTCTGGGCCCTCCGGTCCGGCAGCCGCGTAACGCGAGTCGCGGTTCGTGCACTCACACACGCGCGGCACCGTGCCGTGTGTTGCGCAGGGAGACCATGACCCGTTTCGTCGAAGCGAGCCCCCCGGCTGAACTGGGGTTGGCGCCCCTGCCGGGCGCCTTGGGCGACGTCGAGACAGAGGTGCACAGCCCCAGCCACAGCTCGGGTCTGATCCCGGCGCTGGACGTCTACGACCAGGCGCTGGCCGCTCATCTCGCCGGACTGCCGCCCGTTGCGTTGCTCGTCCGGGCGGTCGGCCGGTCGTTCACCCGGCTCGCGCTGCACCGTTGGTGCTCTGCGGCAGACGCCGCCGATCGGGCTGCGCTTGACCGGCTGCGGATCGGGCTGCCCGCGGGCGCCGGGGTGCTAGACATGGGGTGCGGGCCTGGCCGGCATGCCGGTTACCTGCACCACGCAGGCTTGGACGTGCTTGGCGTGGACACTTCCGCCGCCGCGGTTGCTCTGACTCGCCGGGCGGGCGCGGCGGCGCTGCGCGCTGATGTGCTGGGCCCGCTGCCCGGCCTTTCCTGCCGGTGGGACGGGGTGCTGCTGCTGGACGGCAACATCGGCATCGGCGGCGACCCCCGCCGGCTGCTGTCCCAGGCGGCCGGTCTGCTGGCACCCGCCGGCCGGCTGCTGGTCGAGCTCGACCCGGACAGCGTCACCGACTGCCGCCGGCTGCAGCTGAGTCGCGGTGGGCTGCTCAGCGCCCCGTTCCGGTGGGCCCGGCTGGCAGCCGCCGACCTCGAGGGCGCCGCCGGCGGCCTGGGGCTGGCTATCACCGACGTGTGGAGGCAGGACGGGCGGCACTTCTCGCTGCTGACCCGCAGCTGAGACCAGATGCCTGGCGTGTCTGCTCCGGCCAGCTGGGCGACTCCGGATGGGCCAGCCGGTCGGGTCTGAAGGTCAGTCTCTCGTCGAGGCGGCGGAGCCTCGCGCACGAACCACCGCGCCGGCTGGGGTTGAAGGCGCATGGCGGCTTGCGCGGACCAGCCGGGCGGCGTAAAGCAGCGCTGAGCTGCCGAACAGGACGGCGACGACGAGCAGGTAGCGCCCCAGGTAGGGCGAGGTGCTCATCGCTGTCGCTGCGCGGTACTGAGCCTGCGGGTGCCCGGTGATCAGCGGCCACCACACCAGCAGCAGCAGCCCGGCGAGCATCGCCGGGACCCGGATGTAGTTGACCGCCCGGACCGGCAGCGTGCTGACCAGGCCGCGGTCGACCAGCGCGTACAGCGGGTACAGGATCAGGTCGTGGGCGATGACGGCGCCGGCGAACCAGACGAACAGTCGGATCACTTGGGGGGCGTCGAACCACTTCAGCACCGCGTAGCCGGCGACCGCGAAGCACGCGATCAGGGCGAGCAGGTGCAGCGGGGGAGCGCCGTAGCGGGCCCGGAACCGGTTCATGCCGCCTGCTCGAAGCTCAGCTGCCGCACCCATTTGGTGCAGTGCACCCCAGGCGCCCCCGGGATGATCATCCGGGCGGGGTAGCCGTGGTCCAGGGTCAGGGCGGCGCCGTTGACCGTCAGCGCCAGCAGCGTGGCGTGGTCGGCGACCTGACCTGCGGACAGCCGGACGCTGCCGAACCCGCCGTGCTGGATCGACTGCACGTGCACCTGCTGGCCGTGCGCGCCGACCAGGGCGGCGAGGTCACGCAGCCGCACCCCGCCCCAGGTCTGCACCGACGACCAGCCCTCGACGCAGGCGATCGGCAGGTGGTAGCTCTGCTGGGGCATGGCCAGCAGCTCCGCGCGGGACAGGCTCTTGGTGCCACCGGGCCCGGTGAGCGCCAGGCGCCAGGCGTCGCCGGTCGCGGCCGGCGGAACACCGGCGGTCGCTGCCGTGATGTTGACCTGGAAGTCCGTCGGTCCGGTGCCGTAGGAGCGGCCGCGCGGCGAGAGCAGCGCCGTCCGGCGAAGCGGACCACCGAGGGTCTGCCCGATCGACAGCCCGCCGACGAGGGCGGCTGCGCCGGTGACCACGGCCAGCAGCCCGCGGCGCGACATCGTCGCCGGCGCCGGGCTGCGGGGAACCAGCTCGTCGTCGATGCCCAGGCCGGTGAGCTCGGGTTCGGTTGCCTCGAGGGGCACGTGCAGCTCGTCGCGCAGCCGGCGGGTCCGCAGCGCCCGGCGCATCGTCGGCAGCTTGATCCCGACGTGCACCACGAAGCCGGCGATGAACACCCACGCCCCGTAAAGGTGCGCGGTATAGAAGCTGAAGCCGAAGACGTAGTCGCTCTGGATGTTCAGGACGCCGGTGATGATCTCAAACAGGATCCCGCCGACCAGGGCGAGCAGCGAGATGCGCTCCACCGCCTGAGCGACGGAGGTCACCGGCGGGAACACGAACAGCCGGGGAATGACCGACCACAACTTGGCCAGCACCACCGGGATGAGCACCAGGGCCAGGGTGACGTGGATGCCCTGGGTGAGCCGGTAGATCCACGACGGGCTGGTCGGCCAGGCGAACAGGTAGAACCGCAGCAGCCCGGCGCCGGCGGTGGTGTCGTTGCCGGCGAGCCGGGGCTCGTAGGCCGCGTAGGACAGCAGCCCGGTGACGATGACGGCCGGCAGCCCGATCAGCAGCACCCTGGCGAACGTCGCAGTGAGCCACGGGCCCCGCAGCGGGCTGCGGAAGCGGGGGAGGGGGGGCTGGCGCATGCGGCTCCAAGGACGGTGACGGGCTAAGCACCTGTAAGTGCAGCCCGGCCGGCTGGCGTTACACCAGATTCCGAACGCGTCTCGACGAGGCCGTGCTGTAGTCGGGCCCACCTGCCCTTCGAGTACTGGACTGACAAGTCCAGCGCCGCGGTAGACTATCAAGATGACCGAGACCACGCTGACCCGGCGGGGTCAGCAGACCCAGGCCCGGATCGTGGAGGCCACCGCCGACCTGGTGCTGGGCCAAGGCGTGCGAGCCACGACGTTCGATGACATCCGCAGCGCGACCCAGACCAGCCGCAGCCAGCTGTTTCATTACTTCCCGGGTGGCAAGGCGGAGCTGGTCCGCGCGGTCGCGGTGCGCCAGACCGAACGGGTGCTTGACGGGCAGCGTGCGCTGCTGGACGAGCTCGACAGCTTCGAGGCGCTCCAGGTCTGGCGGGACGCGGTTGTCGGGGCGCAACGCGACCGGCAGTGCGTGGGAGGCTGCCCGCTGGGTTCGCTGGCAAGTGAGGTCGCCGAGCACGACGAACAGGCCCGGGAGCTGCTCGCCGCCTCGTTTGCGCAGTGGCAGGCGCACCTGAGCCGCGGGTTGCGCAGTATGCAGCGGCACGGCGCCCTGCAGGCCGGCGCCGACGTCGAGGACCTCGCGCTCGCGACGATGGCCAGCCTGCAGGGGGGGCTGTTGCTGACCCAGACCACCCGCAGCATCAGGGCGTTGGAGGTTGCGCTGGACGCCGCCCTAGCCCACCTGCGGTCCCAGGCCACCTGAGCTGCCTAGCGGCCTTGGTCGGCCCGCACGCGATCTTGATGGGGGAGCAGGCAACCAGTGAGCGTCAGGCGCGCGCCGGCTGTCATCTTCGCCGGCGGACCGGTGGGCGCCTGGGAGGTCACCGGCATACAGCCGGTGTCGGGGGTGTCACTACCTGCGGTCAGCCGGCTGGCTGTGTTCGATCAGCCGACCAGCGCCACCCCCAGAGCCGGCAGCAGCGATGCTGCGTGGTTGCTGCGCGGAGCTGTCAGCAACGCCCGGTACACCCGGCGCAGCGAGCAGGACGCATTGACCGCGATACAGGCAGGACTGGGCGGTTCCACTGCTACAAGGGCCGCCCTGATCGCCATCGTGAAATCTGAGCGCTGGTGGCAGCTTGCCCAGGACGAACGCCGCGACATCTTCGGGGAACGCTCCCAGCACATCTCCCTCGGCCGCCCCTACGCGGCCGGCATCGCACGGTGGCTTTACCGCGCCCGCGACCTCGGTGAACCCTTCGACTTCCTCACCTGGTTCGAGTACTCCCCGCAGCAGGCCTACGCATTCGAGGAGTTGGTGAACCGGCTTCGCGCCACCCTCGAGTGGACCTACATCGAGCGCGAGGTCGACATTCGGTTGGCGCGCTGAGCCCTTCCGGTGTGCGAGGTATCCCCGCCGAGCAGGCGACCGTTCTCAGGGCCTTCCGCTTGCCACTTGGACTTGACAGTCCAGTCCGCGGAGGGCATTGTGGACTACGCGGTCCAGTCATGTTGTTCAACCTGCATGGCTGGACCGCCGGTCGCGACTCACGCTGCCGGGCACCCACCAAGGAGAGCTGATGACGATTGCGACCCCCACCACCCACCTCGCCAACGGCCAGCAGCTGCCGGCGCTGAGCGTGCCGCGGGTCGGCGGCGGCACCATCTCGCTGCCCGCCGACCTTGCCGGCTCCTTCGGGGTGGTCCTGTTCTACCGGGGGGCGTGGTGCCCGTTCTGCAACGCCCAGCTGTCCGGGTTCGCCCGAGCAGCCGACACCTTCGCCGAGCTCGGCATCAAGGTCGTCGCCCTGTCCGTCGACGACGAGGCGACGTCGGCGGCGCTGGTCGACAAGCGCCACCTGAGCTTCCCGGTTGGGCACAGCGCCGACGCCGACGCTGTCGCCGCCGCGACCGGCGCCTACGTCAACGACGAGCCGCGCTACCTGCAGTCCACCGGGTTCGTGCTCGCCCCCGACGGCAGCATCATCACCGCGGTGTACTCCGGCGGCGCCATCGGCCGCCTGCTCGCCGACGACGTCGCCGGTCTGGTTCGCTACGCCACCAGCCACAGCTGAGGTCGTCGTGACCCCGACCGGGCCCGATCCCGGCGGTGGGACTGGGCAGATGGAACAAGCGGAGCTGCTGGCCCGGCTCCGGGCCGGTGACGAGGTGCTGTTCGCCCAGCTCGTCACCGAGCTCACCCCGGTGCTGACCCGCCTTGCCCGCAACTACACCCCGAGCGCCGCCGCGGCCCAGGACGCCGTCCAGGACACCTGGCTGACCGTCATCGACAAGCTCGACAGCTTCCAGGGACGGTCTGCGTTCAAGACGTGGGTGTGCGGAATCGTGGTGCACACAGCGCGGCGCAGCGGCGTACGCGAAGCTCGTACCTTGCCGTTCAGCAGCATTGGAGACGGCGACCACTGCCCGGCGGTGGACCCGGCCCGTTTCCACTCCCGCGGGGACGCCGGCACGACCGGCAGCTGGTGCAACCCGCCGGTCCGCTGGGACCAGATCCCCGAGGACCGGCTCGCCGGCAAGGAGCTGCGCCGGGTGATCGAGGCGGCCATCGCCGTGCTGCCCACCCGACAACGTGAGGTCATCACCGCCCGCGACGTGCTGGGCATGGACGCCGCCGAGGCGGCGTTGACACTGGGCGTGAGCCGCGGCAACCAGCGCGTCCTGCTGCACCGGGCCCGCAGCAAGGTGCGTACCGCCCTGGAGTGCTACGGCGCCGACGTCCTCGCCGAGGCACCACCCCGGACCCGGCCCCCGAGGCGGAGCAGCCAGGCAGGAGGGACAGCATGAGCGGGCTATGGCGACACCGGTCGGTGGTCTGCCAGCAGCTGGTGGAGATGGTCACCGACTACCTCGAAGGCGACCTGAACCCCATCGAACGCAGCGCCGTCGAGGCACACCTGGCGCAGTGCGAGCACTGCACCGGCTACATCCAACAGGTCCGGCGGATGCTCGAACTCACCGCCGGAACCCTCGAGGAGCACGCCGACCTCCCCCCAGACCTGCTCTCCGCCCTCACCTCGCGCTACCGCCAGCGCCACTGACCCGCTCGGTACCGGCCAGCGGCCCTCGAAACGGCCCGTGGCTGTCGTGGGGGGTGCAGCTCGCGGTCAACGGACAGCAGGCCCTGCTCGCCCTAGAGGCCGACCGGTTCGCCGCGGTGCTGATGGACTGCCAGATGCCGGTCATGGACGGCTACCAAGCCACCGCCGAGTTGCGGCGTCGCGAAGGCAGCAGCCGGCACACCCCCGTCATCGCGCTCACCGCCTCGTCGATGGCCGAAGACCGCCAGCGCTGCCTGGCCGCCGGGATGGATGACTACCTGTCCAAACCGGTCAACGCCCAGAACCTGGCAGCCTGCCTGTCGCACTGGGCCTGCTGAGGTTGCCGCTGAGGGTCTCCTCGGTGACGACCACCAGACTCGAGGCGCGAGCGAGCCGATGACAAATGGGTTGACCGCGTTGCGCCCACCGCCGGCTCCCATCAGCCTGGGGTGCTGCGCCGGCACCTCGCGGGTCGACCGCTGAACATCGGCTGCTAGCGGTACAAACAGGCCGGCTTGTTCGAGAGCCCAGCGGCTGACTTCGTCGTCGCGCCTGCTGAGCTTGTCCTTGACGATCTCGACGGCTGAATCTGGCCGGTCGCGATCATTGCCTCGACGTAGGCGGACGATGACGCGGCAGCCCGGCCCGGCGTTCTCGATGCCGATGTCGCCGTGATGGGCCTCCACCAGGCCGCGGGCAGTAGTCAGGCCGAGACCGGCGCCGCTGTCCCCGTCCGGCGCACCGGGCCTGCGTGCCGCGGAACGCGGCCTCGAAACCGCGGCAAGTCCTTCACCGGGATGCCCCCCGCACGCGTTCGCCACCCGCAGCACGACATGCTCGTCCTGGACGTCCGCCTCGTCGAGATGGACGACGAGTCCGGGCCGGTCTGTCGGCGCTGTGGCCGGGTACGGCCGGCTCTTACCGCAGCTGCGGCTGGCTCTCAACGGGGCGGGAACTGTGAGCCCGGTGCGGAGGCGGCGAGGTTGGCGGTGGGGGCTTGCGCGGTGTAGCCGATGACGGCGCAGTTGATGTCGATCCCGACCGAGCCGTACGCGATGGGCTTGCCGGTGGCCGGGTCGACGCCGGTGAACAGGTCCGGCCGGGTGGCGGCGAGGTTGAACACCTGGTTTTCGTCGATCTGCCGCTTGTCCAGACCCAGCCGGATCGCCTTCGGGGTCCACTGGCCGAGTTGGGCGTCCCACAGCGGGCTGTAGGCCTCGGCGTGGCGGGGGTCGGTCAGGGTGGGGAAGTCCCCGAAGACGTTGAGTAGGTCACCGCCATTGCGTAGAGCGTTGATCAGGCCGGTGTTGCCAGCGGAGGCGTCCTGGCTGAGATGCCCGTCGCGAGCGAGGTGGACGAACCCTTGCGCCTGCGGGTTGTTGGGTCCGGTCTGGCCGTTGACGAAGCCGAACAGCCGTTCCCGGGCGGAGCCGAGGAAGTCATCCCCGCCGTTGAATGACGCCTTGTCCAGGGCGGGGACGTAGGTCGCGCGTTCCAGCACGGCGGTGAGGGGCTGACCGGCGTCGGTGCTCAGGTAGACGATGGGTTGGCCGGCGTCGAAGCCCTTGACGAACAGCAGGTCGGCCCAGGACTCCGCGAACCTACCCGCTGGGGCGGGCGGGGCGATGTGCACACCGAGCACCCGGTCTGCGGTGTTGGCGTGGTGGACGACGTCGAACGGTCCGCTGCCGGTGGCGACGATCGGGGCGTTGTAGACCGTCGATGAGCCGGCTATACGGATGAAGGGGCTGTAGCCGGCTCGGGCCACCGCGCCGGGATGGAACGCGGCGAGCGGGAAGCCGTGCGGGCCGGGCACGGCGACCCGGGTGGGGGCGAAGTCGGGGGCGCCCTGGAAGTGCACCTCGGCGGGGCCGAAGGGGTTCTGGGCCGGGCGGGGCTTGGCCAGGGTCACGGTCTGCACCGCGGCCGGGTCGCCGATGGCGGCGTTGGCCAGCTTCGGGGCGTAGTTCACACCCAGGTCGTGCGCCGCGCCGGCGTCGGAGGCGTCGAGCAGGACGAACCACACCCGCTGACCAGCCACATCACCGGGATATAGCGGCAGCCGCACCGTCTGGGTGCTCAGGTTGACCTCGATAGCGCTCTGCTCGGTCAGCTTCGTCCGGGGCAGCAACCCGCTGAGCTGTCCCAACCCGGTTGCTGCTCCCGCCGGCTGTGCTGAGGTGACCGCCGCTGCCGCGGTTTGCCCGGACAGCGAGACCGGCACGGCGGCCGCGGCGACGAGCGCGGTGGCAAGGACCAGCGGCACCCGCCGGCAGGCGCGCGCCACCCTCGGTCGTAGCAGTGTCATGGCGTTGTCCCTTGTCATAGCTGTGTCCCTTCGTGTCGTTCGCCCGGTGGACTTCCAGGCGCCTAGCCGTGCTCCACGCCTGGCAGCCGCCGCAGCCCCCCGTGCCGCGCGCCCCCGGGCCGCCCACCTGGGCAGCAGTGTTCGACGGGACCGGTCGTGCACGTAGCGACACACCTGCGCAGCGACGGCGCGAGCGGCAGCTGAAGCGTGCCTCGCGCTGCCGATGCGGCCGGGCACCTCGGCTGGCGCCGGCGGGGGCGGGACTGGTCTGCGGGCTCGGGTGCCACCCCGATGGTGGCGATGGTGGCCGTGCCCTTCTGCTCGGCTGACGGTAGGCCGGGGCGGCCACCGGCACCGGACCACTGACGTCCCGCTCGGGCGGACCACTTGCCCATGGCCGGTGACGTAGGCCAGCCTCGGGTCATGAGTGGCAGCCAAGTGCGCAGGCGCAGCGCCGTCGACCTCGCGCTGTCGTTGGACGAGCAGCCCGGGCGCCGGCTGCGGGAGCGGCTGCGCGGCGCCCTGGTGGACTCCGTCGTGACCGGCCGGGTGGACGCCGGACAGCTCGTGCCGTCGTCGCGGGCGCTGGCCGCCCAGCTGGGGATCGGGCGGGGCACGGTCGTCGAGGTCTACGCCCAGCTGATCGCCGAGGGCTATCTGGAGACTCGTCCCGGCGGCGGTACCTGGGTGGCGGCGTGGGCGGGAGGCCCGGCACCCGAGCCGCGGGGTCCGCTGCGCCGGCTCGCCGACAGGGTCCGTTCGGCCGAGCCGGTCGACCTGCGCCCCGGCGTCGGTGACCTCAGCGCCTTCCCCCGCGAGGCCTGGCTGTCCGCGATGCGCGCCGTCAGCCGTGAGGTGCCCCACCGCCAGCTCGGGCTGCCACCACCCGCCGGGGTGGGCGCTCTACGGGAGGAAGTTGCCTCCTACCTGCGGCGGACCCGCGGCTCGGCAGCGATCCACGCCGACGACGTCTTCATCGTCGCCGGTGTGACCCAGGGTGTCGCCCTGCTCGCCACCGTCGCCCACCGGCGCGGAGCCTCCCACGTCGCCGTCGAACTGCCCGGCGATCCCGTCCGCCGCCGTCAACTGACCCGCCTCGGCCTACAGACCGTGGACTTACCCGTCGACGCCAACGGCGCAGACGTCGACGTGCTGGCCGGCTCCGACCCCGACGCGGCGCTGCTCGCCCCGGCCCACCAGTTCCCCCTTGGGGTGCGGCTCAGCGACACCCGCCGCAGCCAGGTGCTGCGCTGGGCGAACGACAACGACGGGTTGATCGTCGAGGACGACCGCGGCGCCGAACTCACCTACGGCCAGCCAGCCAGCTTCTGCCTGCACCGCGACGACCCAAACCGGGTGGCGCTACTGGGCTCGGTCAGCGCCACCCTCGCGCCCGGGCTGCGACTGGGATGGCTGGTGCCACCCGCGGCCATGCACGCCGACCTGGTGCAGGCCAAACGCGACGCCGACGCCGGCACACCCGTGCTGGAACAGCACGCACTGGCTCGGCTGCTGCGCCACGGCATGTACGAACGCCACCTGCGCATGCTGCGCCAGCGCTACCGGATGCGCCACGACGCCCTTCTGGATGCGCTCGCCATGTACCTGCCCGACTGGCGGCCCTTCACGGCCACCGCGGCGGGCCTTACCCTCAGCGTCCTGCTCCCCGAGCACATCGACGAAGCAGCCCTGGTCGCTGCTGCCCGCACCGCCGGGGTAATGCTCACCGGTCTCGGCGTGTACCGCGGCGATCGGCCAGGACCACCCGGCGTCGTCCTCGACTTCGCCGCCCAGGGAAGCCGCATGCTCACTGACGGTGTGCAGCGGCTGCAGACGATCGCCGATACCAACAACGGCGGACGCCGCTCACCGAGCAGTTGATGTCCCCGGGACGTGTCGGACCGGCCCGGCGCGGGACCCGGCTGAGGCACCATGCCCGCCCCGCGGGCCTTTCGCCAGTCGAAGCTTGCCGCGCAAGACGTCGCGGCAGCTCCTGAATGTCGGTCCGTATCCCAGCGCTAGCGCTGCACTGGGGCCGGTCTGGGCGGGATCGACGTCGGCAAGACCCACCACTGGGCCACTGCCGTGGACACTGCCGTGACCACGCTGCTGTCAGTGAAGCTCCTCAACGACCAGGCCGAGATCGACGCGGTGATCGGCGCGGTGTCGCAGCTGGCCGATCAGGTGCAGTGGGCGGTGGACATCGTCGGCGCGCCTGCTGGCACTGCTGGCACTGCTGGCCCAGGCCGGCCAGCAGGTTCGGTATGCCTCGGGCCGGGTCGTGGCGGCGCTGAGCGCCGCGTTCACCGGCGAGGGCAAGACCGATGCCAAGGACGCCCACGTCATCGCCGAGACCGCCCGGCTGCGCCTCGACCTGACCGTCGTGGACCACAGCACCGACTTGGCCCGGAATCTGACATCGCCGGTTCTCCGCTCCCCGAGTGTCCTGTCATAACGCCGAACACGGCCGCGTGGAACACCCCGCCGACACATCCGTAACGAGCGACCGAGCGCACATCTCAATAGGCAACCAGGGTGCTCCAAGGAGACCGGGTGAACATTCCCAGTGAGCGTTCGAGACGCAAGCAGACCTCAGCCTTGCCCGGCCCCCCTGGGCCGGTTTCAGTCTTACGGAAGGCGATCTGGTCATCAGCGCGAACGGCGCGAGCGCGGTCGCAACCTTGGTCGAGCGCAGCAGCCGCTACCTCATGCTCGTGCCACTGACCGGCCGACCAGCCTGATCGTCACCGACGCGATCACCGCCGTGTTCGGCGACCTGCCGCCGCAGCTGAAACGGCCGATGACTTGGGGACCGGGGCGCAGAGATGGCGCGGCACGCCCGGCTCACCGCCCAGCAGCGCTGTCCCTCCGCCGCCGGGGGCTGTCACGTTAGCGACGAGAGAACGTCGAAATCTGGCCCAGTCCGTCGCCGAGCCTCTCGAGGGCATCGAGCATCGCCGCGAGGTCTTCGTCCGTCACGTCCAGATGAGGGCTCACCCGCAGCCGGGGCGCGTGCATCTCCCGCGGCGCACGCTCGGGCCCGGCGTAGATGGTGACGACGCCCAGAGCGAGCAGCCGACGGTGCACGGCCCGGACGTCCGCGCCGGTCGGTGGGGCGAGCATCGTCATCGACGTCGGCTCGTCCCTGGACTCGAGGGCTCACGAAGCTACCCCGTGCAGCTGCTGTCGGGACACCAGCCCGCTACTGAACCGGGGACGGTTCAATCCGCCGGAACTGTTGCTGGTCAGAGGGCAGATCAAATCCGTAGCCGTCCAGTCGTGAGTGGAAGCATCTGCGGGGGAGGCCGCCAAGGTGACTGCCGACCTCTGCCCGGCATGGTGTTGTTGATCGAGAGGAGGCGCCGAATCGCTCGTGTGGCTATGTCATGGCGCGGAGCGCCGCCGTGGCCGCCGTCTTCATCCGGAAGCAGCCCGCGTGAGCTGTCGTCGACCGCCATTACCGCCGAGTCCGACGCCGACCGTGTTGGCCCAGCTACCCCGACACTTGTGTGGAGCAGGGCGGCCGTCCTCCAGCCGGGGGCAGCTGTTGGTGGGCCGCTGGTAAACGTGACCCTCTCACGGCTGTCGGTCCTCGACGCCGAGCAGACTCGCTCGGCCTCGTCATCCAGACGCACGCGGTCATTGACGAGGAGGTCAGTGTCGCGTTCCTTGAGCACTCCTACGTCCTTGACGTCAGCGCCGTCAGCTAGCCCGCCAACCGCCCCGGCCCCAACGGCGCGACGGGCCGATAGGCGCACCGCGGCCACGGTCGCTGCTCCCCCCGCAGGCACGCCAGAGGCCTCAGCGCCTCACCCTGGCGGTACCGGCGGAGGCCGACGCGGAGGACGCCGCCGGCCTCGTCGCCGACGCCGCGGTCAGCACCGCGCTCGAGGTAGTGTCCGCCGCCGGGGTGGAAGGGCATTTGCCCGTCCCGGGCTCCACGGTGCTGCGCCGGGCCGACGGCTTGCCGTGGCTTGTCCACGCTGTGACTGACGGCAGTGCAACCCTGACCGACCTGGGCGGCACCTGGGTAAACGGCTCGGCTGACCCGACTGGCTCTGACCCGTTGCCGACCACGAGCGTCAGCGCGCCCTGAGCAGCCCGACCCTTCAGCTGAAGGTGTGGCACCCGTCGGCACGACTCCCGACATCAGCCGCAGCCGGAAGAACCAGCCCGCCGCCAAACCGGGGAGGTCGATCCGGCGCGGTTGAAACCCCGACCTCTCGAAGCGCGAGCAGGTGAGGTCTGCCTACCTACATCACCCGGCGAGTCCCGCCACCGCCGGGCACGGCGCGTTAGCAGCACCGCGCCCGGGGTGGGCTTTCAGGACAGGCAGGCGGTGAGGATGGGACGGCCCGAGAACACCTCGTCGATCCACTGCACTGCGGCGGGTGCGCCTTCGCTGTCGCCGGTGACGTGGTCGCCGGGGTAGAGGTCCATGCGGGTGCGGACCCCTTCGGTGCACCACTTCTGGTGCAGCGCGGTGGCCTGCGCCAGCGGGACGATCTCATCGGCGGCCGAGTGGTACTGGTAGACCGGCACCCGAGGGGCGGGCTGGGCGGCGAGCTGGTTGGCTGCGGTGACTGCCGTGACGCCGGGGGTGGCCTCGAACTGGGCGAGGGTGTGGCCGGGGGTGAGGTAGGTGTTGAGGTCCTTGAACGCGAAGGTGGTCAGCGAGTCGCTGACGCACTGCTGCTTGATCGTCGCGACTGCGGCGATCCCGGCGGGGTTGAGCAGCGGGGTGAACTGCCACTGCTTGGGGTAGGCGACTTGGTTGCCGATGAGGGCGTCGAGCAGGAACGCTGCGCCGGCGTTGGCGTTCAGGGAGTCCCCGACTGCCTTGGGGTCGGCGGGAACACCACCGGAGGCGTCGGCGAGCAGGTTCAGCTCGGGGGCGTAGGTGGGCTGCAGGACGCTGGCCCAGGCTGAGCCGCCGCCGCCCTGGGAGTAGCCCCAGGCGGCTAGCGGCGCGCCGGCAGCCTCGTCGACGCCGGGGACCTGGCGGGCGGCCCTGGCGATGTCGAGCACGGCGTGGGCCATGTCAGGCCCGGCGGTGTAGGTGGGGGTGGCGCCGGTGGTGTAGCCGTCGTAGTCGGTGACCACCACGCCCCAGCCCTTGTTCAGGGCCAGGGAGATGCTGCTGGCCTCGTACTCGGTGCCGGCGACCAGCTGCTTGGACGGGGCGCAGGACGGGCCGAGTCCCTGGGTGCCGGCAGCGAAGGTGACGTACGGGCGGGGGCCGGCGCCGCTCCAGCCGGCGGTGGGTTCAAGCACGGTGCCGGTGACGGCCTCGTCATTGCCCTGCGCGGTCCGGGAGTGGTACATGACCGTCCACGCGCTGGTCGCCGGCGCGCCGGCACCCAGGTTGGCTGTGGTGGGCCGGTAGCGGATCAGCGCTCCGGGCTTGCCGGCGGGCAGCGGCGCGGGGGCGGCGTAGAAGTCCGCTGGCGTGCTTGTGGTCGCGGTCGTGGTTGCCGGGGCGG
>JAABVA010002543.1_pt1 | contig 18055 bp, 20 predicted proteins | sample 5560331 | NCBI WGS metagenome assembly JAABVA01 (sample SAMN12812661, study PRJNA571458) | rock metagenome | isolation source: Antarctica rocks | place: Antarctica: Victoria Land, Mt New Zealand sud | collected 2016-01-07 | reverse complement strand
GTGTCCAGATCGGCGTCCACGAGGACCTCCAGGTTCGCGTTGGGTAGACAACGCCAACTCTGGACGCCCTTGCTCTCCAATCACAGCAGCCACACCGGCCACACCCCTTGGACTTACTCATCTAGGCTCGCGGCCACCGGCTCGACCAGCTCGCCTCGACCAGCTCGCCGCCACCAGGAGGTTCGACGTGATCACCGCGATCGTCATGGTGCACACCGCCGCCGACCGAATCCCCGAGGTGGCGCAGCGTATCGCCGACCTCGACGGGGTTGCCGAGGTCTACTCCTGCGCGGGCGACGTCGACCTGGTCGTCCTGCTGCGGGTGCGCGACCACGAGCAGATCGCCGCCATCGTCACCGAGCACATCAGCAAGGTCGCCGGCGTCGAGCGAACCGTTACCCACATCGCGTTTCGGTCGTACTCCAGCCAGGACACCGACGCCGGTTTCGAGCTCGGCCAGTAACCCCGGCCCTGGTGTTCAGCCCGCAGCCAGCCCGGTGGACACCGCCACCCAGCGCGCCAACAGGTCGGCCGCAGCTCCGGAGTCGATCGCGGCAGCAGCCCGGGGTAGCTGCGCGGCCAGCGCATCGACGAGCGAGCCGGCCAACCCGCCGTGGACCGCCAACGCACCCGCGGCGTTGAGCAGCACCGCGTCCCGCACGGGCCCTGCCTCGCCCCCCACCAGTCGCCGCAGGACGGCGGCGTTCACCACGGCGTCACCACCGCGCAGGGCGGACAGCTCTACCCGGGCGAGCCCCAGCTCGCGGGCGTCGAGCACCTCGGTGCGTATCGCTCCGTCGGCCACCACGCGCACCGTGGAGGCGGCGGTCGTGGTCAGCTCGTCCAGGCCGTCGTCCCCCCGGACCACCAACACCGACGACCCTCTGGCGGCGAACACCTCGGCCATCACCGGGGCCATCCGCGCGTACGCGCAGCCGATCAGCCCGGCCCGGGGGCGGCCGGGGTTGGTCAGCGGCCCAAGCACGTTGAACGCGGTGGGGATGCCGATCTCCCGTCGCGGACCGGCCGCATGGCGCAGTGCGGGGTGGTAGACCGGGGCGAAGCAGAACCCGATGCCCACGGTGTGCACACAGGACGCCACACCGTCGGGGCCGAGTCCGATGGCCACACCCAGCTCTTCGAGCACGTCGGCGGTACCGCTCCGCGAGGACGCGGCACGGTTGCCGTGCTTGACCACCCGCACACCGGCGGCGGCGACAACGACCGCCGCCATCGTCGAGATGTTCACCGAGCCCGAGCGGTCGCCTCCGGTGCCCACCACGTCCACCGCGTCGGAGTCGACCGGCACGGGCCGGGAGTGCGCCAACATCGCGTCGGCCAGACCGGAGACCTCGGCCGCCGTGGGGCCCTTCATCTGCAGGGCCACCCCGAAACCGGCGACCTGCGCCGGCGTGGCGGCACCCGACATGATCTCGTCCATGGCCCAGGCGGTGTCCTGGAGGGCGAGGTCGTCGCCGTCCACCAGGCGCCCCAGCACCGCAGGCCAGGAACGCACGCTCACCCCGGGTTCACCCCCGCACGACGGGCAGCGCTGCCGCCCGGAGTACGTCAGCCACCGTCTGCGCTGCCGTGAGCGGGTCCAGGGGGTGCACCAGCACGGCGTCGGCCAGCGACCACGTGGCCAGCCAGCGGTCGTCGGCACGGCGCACCACCACCACGATCGGTGGGCAGCTCGTGATCTCGTACTTGACCTGACGGCAGAGCCCCATCCCGCCCGTGGGCTGGGCCTCACCGTCGAAGACGGCAAGGTCGACGCCACCGGCGTCCAGGAGGGCGAGCACCTCCGCGATCGTCCCCGCCTCGACCCAGGTGACCCGGCCCAGGTCGGGTGCCGGCCTGCGGCCAACGGCGTTGACGATCGTGTCCCGTACCTGCGGGCGGTGGCTGAACACCAGCACCGTACTGGGCGGGGCCTCGGTGGCTGGCGTACTCATCAGGATCCTCCGACGATGCTGGGGGTTACCTCCGCGATGCTATCGCCCCGCCCGACCCCGGAACCCGGCCCCGGGGTGCCTCGACCAGCGGTCTCGGTGACCCGCAGCCGGGGCGGCGCGGTGCCCGAGGAACCCGGTCGCCACACCGCGGGACCCCCGGGAAGCCACGTCAACGACGAGGCGTCATACTTCTCGTCGTGACGAGTGCAGCAGCGACCTCCGGGACCGCCATCACACAGCGGGTGCACTCGCTGAACCGCCCCAACATGGTCAGCGTCGGCACCATTGTGTGGCTGTCCAGCGAGCTCATGTTCTTCGCCGGCCTGTTCGCCATGTACTTCACGGCACGGGCGCAGGTGGGCCCGACCGAGGGGTGGCCGACGCCGCCGACCGAGCTGAACCTGCCGTACGCGGTGTTCTTCACCACGATCCTGGTGTCCTCGTCGTTCACCTGCCAGCTCGGTGTCTTCGCCGCCGAGCGCGGTGACGCCTTCGGTCTGCGACGCTGGTACCTGCTGACCCTCGCGATGGGCCTGGTGTTCCTGCTGGGGCAGGCGTTGGAGTACCACACGCTGGTGACCAAGTTCGAGACCTCGATCTCCAGCAGCGCCTACGGCACGGTCTTCTACATGACGACCGGGTTCCACGGTCTGCACGTGATCGGTGGCCTGCTGGCGTTCGTGTTCCTGATCATCCGAACCAAGCTCAGCAAGTTCACCCCCGCGCAAGCCACCGCCGCCATCGTCGTCTCCTACTACTGGCACTTCGTCGACATCGTGTGGGTCGCGCTGTTCGCCACGATCTACTTCGTCCGATGACCGGACAAGCTCGGCGCGCACCCCGCTGTCCCCGACGTCCCACCGTCCCCGATCGCAAGGGATCCCGATGAGCTCCTCGCCCCCGAACCCCACCCCCGACGCCGTCGAGCCCGGCCCGCGTCGCGTCGGCTCGCGCCGGCTGCGGGGGGCTCGCAGCAGGTTCCGCCGCCGGGTCGGCGGCCTGTTGGTGCTCACGATGGCGCTGGTGGGTGCCGGTTTCCTCGCCTCCGTGCTCACGCCGACCCCGCAGGTGGCCGTCGCCCAGGACGATCCGGCGCTGGCTCGCGAAGGCAAACAGCTCTACTCCAATACGTGCATCACCTGCCACGGCGCGAACCTGCAGGGCGTGCAGGACCGTGGCCCCAGCCTGATCGGGGTGGGTGAGGCCGCGGTCTACTTCCAGGTGTCCACCGGGCGGATGCCCGCCGCCCGCAGCAACGAGGCGCAGGCCGACCGCAAGCCACCGAGGTTCACCGCGGCCGAGACCGACCAGCTGGCTGCCTACATCCAGGCCAACGGCGGTGGCCCAACGGTTCCGCGCAATGCCGACGGTTCCATCGCCACGACATCATTGGTGGGCAACGACATCGCCAGGGGCAGCGAGCTGTTCCGCCTCAACTGCGCCTCCTGTCACAACTTCACCGGTCGCGGCGGCGCGCTGTCCTCCGGCAAGTTTGCGCCCAACCTGGACCAGGCCACCGAGGCCCAGATCTACACCGCCATGACCTCGGGGCCGCAGAGCATGCCGAAGTTCTCCGACCGTCAGCTCACGCTTGAGGAGAAGCGGGACGTCATCGCCTACGTGAAGTCAGTCACCGAGAGCACCAGCCCCGGTGGATACGGTCTCGGCGGTTTCGGACCGGTGTCCGAGGGCCTGTTCATCTGGATCGTGGGCGTCGTCGCCATGATCGGCGCTGCGCTGTGGATCGGGGCGAAGTCGTGAGCGGGACTCCCAGCAACGGGCCCGCCGACCCGACCAGGGACGAACTGGCCGGCATGAGCCGGGACGAACTCGTCCGGCTGGGCACCCAGCGTGACGACGTGGACGTGGCCTACCGGAGCGAGCGGTGGCCGGTGGCCGGGACCCGGGCAGAGCGGCGCGCGGAGCGCTCGGTCGCCGCGTGGTTCCTGCTCTCGGGCGTCTCCGCGTTGGCCTTCATCGGAGTGTTCCTGTTCTGGCCGTGGGAGGTTCAGCAGGTAGGGACGTCCAAGAACGGCCTGTACGTGCTGTACACCCCCCTGCTCGGCGTCACGATGGGCGTGGCGATACTCGCAGTCGGTGTCGGCGTCATCGCCTATTCCAAGAAGTTCATCCCTGAGGAGATCGCCGTCCAACAGCGCCACATCGGCGGATCGCCGGAAGTCGACCAGCAGACCACCGTCGCCCTGCTGTCGGACTCCCTGGATACCTCGGGCATCGGCCGCCGCAGCCTGATCAAGCGCAGCCTCGGCTTCGGGGCAGGTGCGCTGGGCATCATGGCGATCATGCCGCTGGGCGGATTGATCAAGAACCCGTGGTCGCAAGGCGCGGACTCACCCCTGTGGACGTCTGGCTGGACGCCAACCACGAACGAGAAGATCTACCTGCGACGCGACACCGGCCGCGCCGACGACGTGGTGCTGGTTCGCCCGGAAGACCTCAGCGCGGGCGCCATCGAGACGGTGTTCCCCTTCCGCGAGTCCGAGCGCGGGGACAAGGAGGCCCTGCTGCGGGCACTGCGCCAGTCCGACAACCCTGTCATGCTGATCAGGCTCCGCCCCGACGCGGGAGCGCGAGTGACCAAGCGTCAGGGTCAGGAGGACTTCAACTACGGCGACTACTACGCCTATTCGAAGATCTGCACGCACCTCGGGTGTCCGACCTCGCTGTACGAGACGCAGACGAACCGGATTCTGTGCCCCTGTCACCAGTCACAGTTCGACCTGTTGACGTACGCGAAGCCCATCTTCGGCCCCGCGGCGCGAGCCCTTCCCCAGCTCCCCATCGAAGTCGATGCGGACGGCTATCTGGTCGCGAAGGGCGACTTCATCGAAGCGATCGGCCCGGCATTCTGGGAGCGGAGGACCACGTGAGCACAATCATCCCGACCAAACGGGACCGGGCGGAGCAGGCAGCCGCAGGCGCGGCCACCTGGGCCGATGACCGCTACCACCTGGCCGGTGGTATGCGGCGTCAGATCAACAAGGTCTTCCCCACGCACTGGTCGTTCCTGCTCGGCGAGATCGCGCTGTACAGCTTCATCATCTTGCTGCTCTCGGGGACCTACCTGACCTTCTTCTTCGACCCCTCGCTGACCGAGGTCACCTACAACGGGGCCTACCAGAACCTGCGGGGCATCGAGATGTCGCGTGCCTACGAGACGTCGCTGAACCTCAGCTTCGAGGTGCGCGGAGGCCTGTTCGTCCGGCAGATCCACCACTGGGCGGCGTTGTTGTTCCTGGCCGCCATGGTGGTGCACCTGTTCCGGGTGTTCTTCACCGGCGCGTTCCGCAAGCCGCGCGAGGCCAACTGGGTGCTCGGCGCGCTGCTACTCATCCTCGGCATCGTCGAGGGCTTCGCCGGTTACTCCCTGCCCGACGACCTGCTCTCCGGTACCGGGCTGCGCATCATGTCGGCGATCATCCTGTCGCTGCCCGTCATCGGGACGTGGACGCACTGGTTGATCTTCGACGGCGAGTTCCCGGGAACGTTGATCATCGACCGGCTCTATATCGCGCACGTGCTGCTCATCCCGGCGATCCTGCTGGCGCTCATCGCCGCGCACCTCGCGCTGGTCTGGTACCAGAAGCACACCCAGTTCCCTGGCCCCGGACGCACGGAACAGAACGTTGTCGGTGTGCGGATCATGCCGCTGTTCGCGGTCAAGGCCGGTGGCTTCTTCGCCGTCACCTTCGGCGTACTCGCCCTCATGGCCGGTCTGTTCCAGATCAACCCGATCTGGACGATGGGTCCGTACAACCCCGCGCAGGTCTCCGCCGGTTCGCAGCCCGACTGGTACATGGGGTTCACCGACGGCCTGGCCCGGCTCTGGCCCGCCTGGGAGATCTACCCCGGTAACTACACGGTGCCGGCGGTCCTGCCGGTCGCGCTGTTGCTCGGCCTGGTGTTCGCAGTCCTCATCGCCTATCCGTTCATCGAGGCGAAGCTCACCAAGGACACCGTCCCGCACAACATCCTGCAGCGACCGCGGGATGTTCCGGTACGCACCTCGCTCGGCGCCATGTCGATCGCGTTCTACGTCATCCTCACGATCTCGGCCGCCAACGACCTCATTGCCTACAACTTCGACATCTCGCTCAACGCGATGACGTGGATCGGGCGGATCGGCGTGTTGCTCGTGCCGCCGATCGCCTACGTGGTGACCTACCGCTTCTGCCTGGGTTTGCAGCGCTCGGACCGCGAGGTGCTGGAGCACGGCGTGGAGACCGGCATCATCAAGCGGCTGCCGCACGGTCAGTTCGTCGAGGTCCACCAACCGCTGGGTGGCGTGGACGAACACGGTCACCCGATCCCCCTGGCGTACCAGGGTGGTGTGGTACCGAAGAAAATGAACAAGTTGGGTTCTGCTGGCCGGCCCGGGCGGGGCGGCCTACTGCGGCCGGACCCCGCGGAGGAGACCGAGGCACTCGAGGCAGCTGAGCACCGCGAGCACCTGGTCAGACAGCACCGCGAACATGACCAGGCCCGCCGCGCCCTGGCCGGGAAACCCGACGCCGGCAAACCCAGCGCAGGCCGACCCAGCGACGAGCGTTAGCTAACGGAGCTCGACCCGACCACGCTTGCCTACCGGGCTCGAGGGGGGCGTCAGGGCTGCCCACGATCCCGGCGGGTGACCCTGGGGCGCCCCTCCCTCGATGCCAGCCGGAGGGGGCGCGATGCCAGCGGAGGGCTCGGGCGGGCGGTCAGTGCCGTTCGGGGCCGAGGTGGTACTCGAAGACGAGCCCAGCCGCCATGAGCACGACGCCGATCAAAGCGATGATGATGAACCACCACTGGAAGAAGGCAAGCGCGATGGCCGTCGTCCCGGCTGCGGCCGCCAGCGCGATGGGCCAGTAACTGCCTGGGCTGAAGAACCCGAGATCGCCCGCGCCGTCGCTGACCTCTGCGTCGCCGTAGTCCTCCGGTCGCAGCGCCAACCGGCGGGCGACGAAGCGGAAGTACGTGCCGATGATGAGCGTGAGGCCACCGGACAACGCCAGCGCCGTGATACCCACCGGTTCGCGGGAGAACACCCCGTAGATGATGGCCAACAGGAAGAAGAACGCCGTCAACAACTCGAATATTCTGGACTCGACCCTCACGTCAGCTCCTCACTTGCCACCGGCCACAGTGGCCGAGCGGGCGTCGGCGGCGGTGTTGAACGGCGTGGTGGTGGTGGCCACCGGGCCGCAGAGGTCACCGCATCCGATCTTGGTCAACGCGTCGGCGGCGGTATACGGGGCGTTGGTGGCGGGGTTGGACTGCGTACGTAGCGCGATGTAGCTGTCATACACGCCCGGGCTGACTGCGCGCAGCTCGAAGTTCATCATCGAGTGGTAGGCCCCGCAGAACTCGGTGCAGCGACCGACGAAAGCGCCCTCACGGTCGATCGTGACCTGGAAGACGTTGTCGGTGTTGTTGCGCTCCGGGCGCGGGAACACGTCGCGCTTGAACAGGAACTCCGGAACGTAGAATCCGTGGATCACGTCGCGGGAGGCCAGGGTGAACTGCACCACCTTGCCCGCGGGGACCACCAGCAGCGGAATCTGGGCGCTGGAACCGGTGGTGGCGACGTCTCGGCCATCTGGTGTGGTGTTGCCGGGGTAGGAGAACTCCCAGTTCCATTGGAACGCCGTGACGTTGACGCTGATGTCGGGATTGGTGACCTTCTTGTCCACGAAATTCTGGGTGATCACCGTGAAGTAGAAGAGCACCGCCACCATGAGGAACGGAACGACCGTGTACACGATCTCCAACGGCAGGTTGTACTGCGTCTGCCGAGGAAAGTCCGGGGAGCCCTTCTTCTTCCGGTGAAAAGTTGTCGTCCAGAAGATCAGGCCCCACACGATCACCCCGACAGCAAGCGCGGTGATGACCGACCAGGTCCACAGCTCGCGCATGCGCGCCGCCTGCGGGGTCACCCCCGTTGGCCACCCGAAGCGGAGCACCTCGTCGGCGGAGCACCCCGATACCAGCACCGTGGTGAGGGCCAGCATTGCCGCGAGCCCACCTCGCCTGGTCCTACGCCTGGTCGACACGCTCACGCCTTCCTCGTCGCCGCTGCCCTCGTCGCCGCTGCCCTCAGCACCTGCGCTCAGCACCTGCCCCGGTGCCTGGCCGGACGAGGGAAGGGTAGCCCAAGCCCGCGCCGGCGCACGCTGTGGGGCAGGCACCGTGCGGCACGTCGTCGTGGTCTACGGATGGCATGCTGGGCGTTCGGCCGCTCGCCCCGGCATCGACCACCAAGCCCGGATAGAGGTGCTCACCACCCGTGTGCGGACTCCTCGGATTCCTGAGTGCGAACGCGGATGCGTCGAGCCGCGCCGACGCCGTCGAAGCCGCCATGCGCTGCCAGCGGCACCGCGGCCCTGACGAGCGCGGCAGGTGGCACGACACCGACCTGGTGCTCGGGTTCAACCGGCTCTCGTTCATCGACCTGGAGCACTCCCACCAGCCGCTGCGTTGGGGGCCGCCGGAGCAGCCCGACCGGTACGTTCTGGCCTTCAACGGCGAGATCTACAACTACTTGGAGCTGCGCGCGGAGCTGGCCCGCGAGCACGGGGCCGTGTTCGCCACCGAGGGGGACGGCGAGGCCGTCGTCGCGGCGTTCCACCACTGGGGTGTCGCCGCCCTGCACCGGCTGCGCGGCATGTTCGCCTTCGGCATCTGGGACACGGTGACCCGCGAGCTGTTCCTGGCCCGCGACCCCTTCGGCATCAAGCCGTTGTTCCTCGCCACCACCGCCGCCGGCACCGTGTTCAGCAGCGAGAAGAAGAGCCTGCTGGAGCTGGCGCCCACCGTGGGCATCGACGGCACTCTGGACCTCCGAGCGCTGCAGCACTACCTGGTACTGCAGTATGTGCCGGAGCCGGAGACACTGCACGCCCAGATCACCCGGCTGGAGTCGGGCTGCCACGCCGTCGTGCGGCCGGGCGAGGCCCCGGTGGTGACCAGGTACTTCACCGCGGATTTCCCCGTCCAGCGCTTCGCCCAAGGCGACGAGCAGCGCCGCTACGACGAGATCTCCGAGGTGCTGCAGGATTCGGTCGCCAAGCACATGCGCGCCGACGTCACCGTGGGGGCGTTTCTGTCCGGGGGCATCGACTCAACCGCCATCGCCGCGCTGGCCCGCAGGCACAACCCCGACCTCATCACGTTCACCACGGGCTTCGAGCGCGTGGGCTACTCCGAGGTGGACGTGGCCGCCGAGACCGCCGCCGAGCTGGGGGTGCGGCACATGGTGCGGACCGTGGGCCCCACCGAGTTCGCCGCGGCGCTGCCGGAGATCGTCTGGTATCTGGACGACCCGGTGGCCGACCCGGCCCTGGTGCCCCTGTGGTTCGTGGCGCGTGAGGCCCGCAAGCACGTCAAGGTGGTACTCAGCGGGGAGGGTGCCGACGAACTGTTCGGCGGGTACACCATCTACCGTGAACCACTGTCGCTGGCGCGGCTGCACGCGCTGCCCGCCGGCGTCCGCCGCGGACTGGGCCGGCTATCGACCGTGATCCCCGAGGGCACCCGCGGCAAGGACCTGCTGCGGCGCGGGTCGCTGGACCTGGAGGACCGCTACTACGGCAACGCCCGGATCTTCCAGGACGCTCGGCTGCGTTCGGTGCTCCGCGGCTTCGACCCGGCGTGGGGGCACACCGACGTCACGGCCAGGGTGTACGCCCAGTCACGCGGGTGGGACCCGGTGACGCGGATGCAGCACCTCGACCTCTTCACTTGGCTGCGGGGTGACATCCTGGTCAAGGCGGACAAGATGACCATGGCCAACTCCCTCGAGTTGCGCGTGCCGTTCCTCGACCCCGAGGTGTTCCGGGTGGCGTCGCGGCTGCCGTTGGAGCAGAAGGTGTCGGCTGACACCACCAAGTACGCGCTGCGTCGAGCCCTCCGCGACATTGTCCCCGCGCACGTGCTGCACCGCGCCAAGCTCGGCTTCCCGGTGCCGCTGCGGCACTGGCTGCAGGGTGCGGAGCTGCACTCGTGGGCCCGCGATGTGGTGGCGCAGAGTCAGACCGACCACCTCGTGGACAAGGCGGCCGTGCTCCGCCTGCTCGACGAGCACCGGGCCGGCACGTTCGACCACAGCCGGCGAATCTGGACGCTGCTGGTGCTCATGCTCTGGCACGGCATCTTCGTGGAGCAGCGCATCCACCCGCAGATCGCGGAACCGCACTACCCCGTCGCGCTGTAGCGGGCCCGTCGCGCTGCAGCGGGCCCAGGCGCGCGATGCGGGCGGGACAGGCGGGACAGGCGGCGGCGGGCTGCGGCGGTGCCGGTCAGCCGGGCAGGACGGTGGCGAGTTCGGTCGCCGCCTCGTCGCCGTAGGCCGCGCGCACGCGCTGCAGGGCCACTGTGCGGTCGAGCTGCCACTCCTGGGTCCCGACGGTCTCCAGGACGAGCACCGCGACCAGCGAGCCGAGCTGGGCCGAGCGCTGCAGGCTCAGTCCGGCGCTGCGGGCGCTGAGGAAGCCGCCACGGAAGGCGTCGCCCACCCCGGTCGGGTCGGTCTTGGCGATCTCGGGCACCACCGGCACGTGCAACGCGGTGCCGTCGGCCCCGACGAGTTCCACGCCCTTATCCCCCAACGTGGTCACCCGCAGCCCCACCTGGGCCAGCACCTCGGCCTCGCTGAGCCCGGTCTTGCCGAGCAGCAGATCCCACTCGTAGTCGTTGGTGAACAGGTACTGCGCTCCGGTGATCAGCTGGGTGGTCTGCTTTCCGCTCATCCGGGCGAGCTGCTGCGAGGGATCGGCCGCGAACGGGGTGCCGGTGGCGCGGCAGCCCTCGCTGTGGCGGATCATGGCGTCCGGGTCGTCAGCCCCGATGATCACGATCTCCACGTCGTCGCGGGCGCTCACCAGCGCGGCCAGGTCGATCTCGCGGGCCTCGGCCATGGCGCCGGAGTAGAAGGACGCGATCTGCGCCATGTCCTCGTCCGTGGTGCACACGAATCGGGCGGTGTGTGCCGTCGCCGACACCCGGACGCCGGAGCAGTCCACGCCATGCTCCTGCAACCAGTCGCGGTACTCCGCGAAGTCAGCGCCGACGGCTCCCACCAACAGCGGACAGCCACCGAGAACACCCAACGTGAAGCTGATATTGCCTGCCACCCCGCCCCGCCGGACCACCAGGTCGTCCACCAGGAAACTCAGCGACACCCGGTCGAGCCGCTCGGAGACGAACTGCTCCGAGAATCGCCCCGGGAAGTGCATGAGGTGATCGGTGGCGATCGATCCGGTGACGGCGATGGTCACGGCGGGGAAACCTTCCGTAGGACTGCGGACAAGCAGCTGCCGGGCGAGACGTTACGTCGTTCCGCGGCTGGACACGCGCCAGGGCCGCCACCCTCACGGGTGGCGGCCCTGGCTGCGGGCTGCTCAGCTCAGTTGAACGAATCCCCGCACGCGCACGAACCGGTGGCGTTCGGGTTGTCGATGGTGAAACCCTGCTTCTCGATGGTGTCGACGAAGTCGATGGACGCACCCTCGACGTAGGGCGCGCTCATCCGGTCGACCGCCAGGGTGATGCCACTGAAGTCCTTGACCAGGTCCCCGTCGAGGGAGCGGTCGTCGAAGAACAGCTGGTAGCGCAGACCGGCACAACCACCCGGCTGCACGGCGATGCGCAGCGCCAGGTCGTCGCGGCCCTCCTGGTCGAGCAATGCCTTGGCCTTCGAGGCGGCGGCCGTGGTCATGGCCACCTTGTGGGTCTCCTCGGCGGTGGAGCTCGTGGTGACGGGCCCGGTCGTCGTGGTCTCGATGGTGCTGGTCTCGTCCTGGACGCTCATGCTGACTCCCTCACTGCAATGAAGCTCTAGGGCGCGGTGGTACTCGCGCTGCCGGGTGCAACGGTACTCCGCAGGTGGATGTTCCTGCGTCGGCGCCGCCCGCTGACGTACTCGATGGTTCGCACCGGCCCGCGTGCGACACGCCTATCCTGGACCGGTGAAACTCTTCCGGCGCACCACCACCGTCGACAGCGCCGCCTCCGCCGAGCCGGAGGTGGCCGCGGTGCTGGTCGGCAAGGGCCGGCCGACGCCCAAGCGACGTGACGCGGAGGCCCGCAAACGTGGCCCGGCGCCGCCCCCGCCCACGACCCAGCGCGAGGCCTACAAGCGCTCCAAGGTCACCGGTGGCACCAAGTCCGACCGCCGCACCGCGGCCGCCGAGCGGCGGGAACGGATGATGTCCGGCGACGACCGCTACGTGCTGCCGCGCGACCGCGGCCCGGCGCGGGCGCTGGCCCGCGACGTCGTGGACTCCCGCCGCAACCTGATCGGGCTGTTCATGCCGCTGGCCCTGCTCGTCGTACTCTCGTTCTTCGCCGCACCCCGCATCCAGTCGGCGGTGTCACTGGCCATGTTCGCGATGATCATCGTGATGGCCGTGGAGGGTGTATTCCTGGCCCGGTTGGTGTCCGGCCGGGTGCACGAGCGCTTCCCCGACGAGCCCGCCGGTGCGGGGAAGCTCGGCTGGTACGCCTTCGTCCGCGCCTCCCAACTGCGCCGGCTGCGCGCCCCGCGTCCCCGGGTGCGACCGGGCGACGCCGTCTGATCCCTCACTAGGCTCAGGGCATGAAGTTTCGGCGCCTCGGGCGCAGCGGCCTGTCCATCAGCGAGATCTCCTACGGCAACTGGCTGACCCACGGTGGCCAGGTCGAGGAGGACGCGGCCAGGGCGTGCGTCGCCGCCGCACTGGATGTGGGCATCACCACCTTCGACACCGCGGACGTCTACGCCGCCACCCTCGCCGAGGAGGTGCTGGGCCGCGCACTGAAGGGTCAGCGGCGCGCGGGCGTGGAGATCTGCACCAAGGTGTACTGGCCCACCGGCAGCGGGGAGAACGACAAGGGCCTGGGCCGCAAGCACCTCCTGGATTCGATCGATGGCTCGTTGCGTCGACTACAGACCGACCACGTCGACCTCTACCAGGCGCACCGCTACGACAAGACCACGCCGCTGGAGGAGACGATGCTGGCGTTCGCCGACATCGTGCGCTCGGGCAAGGCCCGCTACATCGGGGTGTCGGAGTGGAACGCGGCCCAGCTCACCGCCGGCGCCGCCCTGGCCCGCGAGCTCCGGGTCCCGTTCATCTCCAACCAGCCGCAGTACTCCATGCTCTGGCGCGTCATCGAAGGCGAGGTCGTGCCCACCAGCGAGCGCGAGGGGCTCTCTCAGATCGTCTGGTCACCGGTGGCCCAGGGCGTACTGAGCGGCAAGTACGTGCCCGGGACGGACTACCCCGTCGGCAGCCGCGCCCAGCACGCCGACACCCGGGGCGCGATCAAGCGCTGGATGACCGACGATGTGCTCACCCGGGTGCAGCAGCTGCGTCCGCTCGCAGAGGCGGCCGGGCTCACCATGGCGCAGCTGGCGGTCGCTTGGGTGCTGCAGAACCCGAACGTGGCCTCCGCCATCATCGGCGCCAGCCGTCCCGAGCAGGTACGCAGCAACGCCGAAGCCGCGGGTGTGGTGCTGGAGGCGGACCTGCTCGCGCAGGTGGACACCGCGCTCGGCGACGCGGTCGTCTCCGACCCGACGAAGTACGCGGGCACCCTGTAAGGGCTACGGGCTGAGCAGCATCGGCCCGTAGACCACTGTGTCGGCTTCGGTGTCCCCACTGCCGTCAGCGCGCAGCAGCACCACCTGCTCCACCCCGTCCTCGGCGAGGGACTCCCAGTTGTCACCGAACCACGCCTCGGCCTCGGCCTGGTCGGCGAAGGTGAGGCCGGGACCGTCCACCGCCGTGCCGTCGGAGGTCTCGTACCGCCACCGGTGCGTCATGAGCGCAACGGTACGGTCGCCGAGTGCGCACACTGGTCCTCGGGGGCGCCCGCTCGGGCAAGTCCGCCCACGCGGAGGGGCTCCTGGTCTGCGACGGCGCGGTGCGCTACGTGGCCACCGCGAGCTCGCCCGTCGACGATCCCGACTTCGCCCAGCGCATCGTTGCGCACCGTCGGCGCAGGCCCGCGCACTGGCAGACCGTGGAGGGCGTCGACCTGGTCGCCCTGCTGGGCGAGCCCGCCGACGGCACTTCGCTGCTGGTGGACGACGTGGGTACGTGGCTGACGGCCGAGTTGGACGACGCCCGGGCGTGGGAGCTGCCCCGTGGGACGATCGTCCCGCGCTGCACCGAGCTGGTGAGCGTGGTGGCCGCGAGCACCGACCGGCTGGTCCTCGTCAGCCCGGAGGTGGGCCTGGGTGTGGTCCCCGCGACCCGCTCCGGCAGGCTCTTCCGCGATGAGCTCGGCACCCTCAACGCCCGGCTCGCCCAGACCTGCGACGAGGTGGTGTTGCTGGTCGCCGGCATCCCGCTGCGACTGCGCTAGCCACCGCCCTGACGACACCCAACGCGATCCACGAGAGGCTCCCGTGAGCACTGACTTCTCCCCCGTCGTCCCGCCGGACGTCGAGACGCACCGACAGGCCGTCGCCCGACAGCTGCAACTCACCAAGCCGGCGGGTTCACTCGGGCGACTCGAGGAGCTCGGGGTGTGGCTCGCCGCGTGCCAGGGCGCGTGCCCCCCCAAGCCCCTGGCCCGGCCGCGTGTGGTGGTGTTCGCCGGCGACCACGGGGTGGCTGCGCAGCGCGTGTCGGCCTACCCCAGCGAGGTCACCGCCCAGATGGTGGCCAACATCCTCAGTGGAGGAGCCGCGGTGAACGTGCTGGCCGAAACGGCCGGTGCGACCGTCCGGGTCGTCGACGTGGCCGTGGACGGCGACAGCCCCGAGGTGGTGTCACACCACAAGATCCGCCGGAGCTCCGGCCGCATCGACGTGCAGGACGCGCTGAGCGAGTTGGAGGTGCAGGCCGGGATCGCCGCGGGACGGGCGATCGCCGACGAGGAGGTGGACACCGGAGCCGACGTGCTCATCGCCGGTGACCTGGGCATCGGGAACACCACCCCGTCCGCTGTCGTCGTCGCCGCGCTCACCGACACCGAACCGGTGGCGGTGGTCGGCCGCGGCACCGGCATCGACGACGCCGGATGGATGCGCAAGGCCGCCGCCGTGCGCGACGCGCTGCGCCGGGGCACCCCGGTGGCGCACGACCCGGTGGCGCTGGTGCGCACCGTCGGCGGCGCGGACCTCGCTGCCATCGCCGGGTTCCTCGCCCAGGCCGCCCAGCGCAGAACACCGGTGGTGCTCGACGGACTGGTGATCGGCGCCGCTGCTCTGCTCGCGGAGGACCTCGCTCCCGGCTCCAAGCAGTGGTGGGTGGCCGGGCACCGCTCGGCCGAGCCGGCGCACACCCTCGCGCTGGCGCACCTGGGCCTGGAGCCATTGCTCGAGCTGGACATGCGCCTCGGCGAAGGCTCCGGTGCGCTGGCTGCGCTGCCGCTGCTGCAGGCGTCGGTGCGGCTGTTGAGCGAGATGGCCACGTTCGCCGACGCGGGTGTGGCCGGGCCGGCCGACGGCGGCGACGGCGCGGACACGGCGGCCGGGCCCGACGCCGGGTGAGCCGCGCGGTGGACGCTCTGCGGCTGTCGCTGAGCTGGCTCACCGTGCTGCCGATACGGATACGCGGCCCGGTCGACCGGCGGGTGGCCGCGGCGGCCATCGCGCTCGCCCCGCTGGTCGGGCTGGGGCTGGGTGGCGCCGCGGCGGCAGTGCTGTGGGTGCTGGTGCGGGTGCAGACCCCCGCGCTGCTCGCCGGGGTGCTGGTGGTCGGGGCGTTGGCGTTGGGCACCCGGGGCATGCACCTCGACGGCCTGGCCGACACCGTCGACGGCCTCGGCTGCTACGGCCCGCCCGAGCGCGCGCTCGCGGTTATGCGTGACGGTGGCGCCGGGCCGTTCGCGGTGGTGGCGCTGGTGCTCGTGCTGGCCGCGCAGGCCGCTGCGCTCGCTGCGTTGGCGGCCGACGCCCGCTGGCTCGGGGTGGTACTCGCCGTGGCCCTGGGTCGGGTCGCGGTGGGTTGGGCGTGCCGGCGCGGGGTCTGTGCGGCGCGGGTGGAGGGGCTCGGCGCCCTGGTCGCCGGGTCCCAGCCGTGGGCGGTGCCGGTGGGCTGGGGCGTGGCGGCAACCGCGGTCGGCGGGCTGGTCGTCGACGGGCGGTGGTGGCAGGGCCCGGTAGCGGTGCTGCTGTCCGCCGCGGTCGTGGTGTTGCTCTCCGCGCACACCCAGCGGCGCTTGGACGGCGTGACCGGTGACGTGTTGGGGGCCTGCTCGGAGGCCGCCGTCACCGCGGCGCTGGTGGTGCTGGCACTGGGCTGAGCCCCGCCACCAGCGCCGGGCCGAGGCCCCGCTCAGCCGCGCAGCGTGGTCATCCAGCCGTGGGCGTCCGCGACGGTGCCGCGCTGGATTCCGGTGAGCGTCTCCCGGAGCTGCATCGTGACCGGGCCAGTGACGCCGCCCGCAACGGTGAAGTCGCCCTCGGCGTGCCTGACCCGCCCGACCGGGGTAATCACCGCCGCCGTCCCGCAGGCGAACACCTCGCTGAGCTCGCCGGATTCGGCCTTCTTCTCCCACTCCTCGGTGGAGATCCGCCGCTCGGAGACGGTGAGCCCGGCGTCGACGGCAAGCTGCAGCAGCGAGTCGCGGGTGATGCCGGCCAGCAGCGAGCCCGACAGCTCCGGGGTGAGCAGGTGCGCGTCAGCGCCGGAGCCGAACACGAAGAACAGGTTCATTCCCCCCATCTCCTCGACGTAGCGACGCTCCAGGGCATCCAGCCACACCACCTGGTCGCATCCCTGCTCCGCCGCCTGGGCCTGGGCGAGCAGCGACGCCGCGTAGTTTCCGGCGAACTTGGCGGCCCCGGTGCCGCCGGGCGCCGCGCGCACGTACTCGGTGGACAACCACACGCTCACCGGCGTCACCCCACCCGGGAAGTAGGCGCCGGCCGGCGAGGCGATCAGCAGGTAGCGGTACTCCTTGGCCGGCCGCACCCCGAGCCCCGCCTCGGTGGAGAACATGAAGGGGCGCAGGTATAACGAGGCTTCGCCACCCCCGACCGGCACCCAGGACTCGTCCACCGCGAGGAGCTCGGCCAGCGAGCCGAGGAACAGCTCGTCAGCCATCTCCGGCATGGCCATCCGGCGGGCGGAGCTGCGGAAGCGTTCCGCGTTCGCGTGCGGCCGGAAGCTCCTGATGCTCCCGTCGGCCTGCCGGTATGCCTTGAGCCCCTCGAAGATCGCCTGGCCGTAGTGCAGGACCATGGCGGCGGGGTCGATCTCGAACGGCGCGTAGGGCACCACGCACGCGTCGTGCCAGCCCTGCTCGGTCGAGAACGTGATGCTCACCATGTGGTCGCTGAAGTGCCTGCCGAACCCGGGGGCAGCCAGGATGTCGGCGAGGGCGGCGGCGGAGGTGGGGACCGGGTTGGCGGTGCGGGTGAACGGGGGCGCGCTGGTCATAGCAAGCACCGTAGTACGCGTCCGCGGCCACGCCAGTGCGCTGCGATTCCTAGCGCGTTCGGACCGCGACGAGGCGTGTGGTGGTCGGGTTGGGTGTGGGGGCTCCGGCCGGCGGGGTTGGGACCGTGGCGACCCCGGGCCGCTTCCGCACCCGGGCCTGACCAGCGGGGTCACCCCGTCCCTGCACGTCGACTACAAATACACCGCGATCAAGCAGTACCACAAGGAAGGCAGGGCATTACGCACCGAAACCACCATCAACGACACCCGGGACTTCGGGATCGGGAAACGGCTGCATAATCTGCCCGCCTGCGGGAGATCGGCTTCTCCGCCAACCGGCGCCTGCTCGGCGTCCAACGACTCAGCCACAACCCGATCCGCGTCACCGAGGCGTTCACCACCCTCAACGACCCGGTGCTCACCCCGACCGGCACCCGCATCGCCGGGTTGCGGTTCACCGACCGCCGCGCCCAAGCGCTGCTGCAGGTCTTGCTCGTCTTCCGGCTCCTGCCCCACGGATTCGCCAACCGCGACCTACGCGAACTCCGCGCGCCCGCTGTTACCCGAGTCCCACGACCAGCCGCAGGACGATCACCGTGGCCGGTTCCCGGACCACGGCGAAGAACAGGAACCCGTGATCGTCGAGCGTGATGCTCCATTGATCCGACGGTTCGTTGCAGACAGCATCCGGGTCTGCGGTCGGGTTCTCGAACAGTTGGGCCA
>JAABVA010002541.1_pt1 | contig 18063 bp, 22 predicted proteins | sample 5560331 | NCBI WGS metagenome assembly JAABVA01 (sample SAMN12812661, study PRJNA571458) | rock metagenome | isolation source: Antarctica rocks | place: Antarctica: Victoria Land, Mt New Zealand sud | collected 2016-01-07 | reverse complement strand
GGCGAGGTAGCCGTGGACGATAAGCCGCACATTGGGCGCGACAGGCTCCTGTTTTGGGCCACCAGTATCCTCGGCCTGACCGCGATCCTGCTGATCCAGGAGCATCCCGTGTCCGTGCTCCAGATTGTTGTCTCGGGCGTGGTCCTGGTGGCGGTCTATCTGGTCGGGCGCTACAGCGCGTTGCCGTAGGTAAGCCAACGTGCTAGCCCTCAACGCGCCCGACGGGTCCACGCGTTACGTCACGTCGTGATCCGCTCCCTGTGCACGCTGGGCCACCAGCGCCGCAGCCAGTGCGGCGACGAGCGGCACCGCCCACTGCTTTCCGTCCATCGGCAGCGCGCCCATCTGGCTGAACGCTTGCCGCAGCCGCAAATCATCGGGTCCGACACGTCCCGGCGTATCCGGGGACCACACCTCGGCCAGTTCCAGCAACTCCGAGGGACTGGTTTCCAAGGCGATGCACAGTTGTACTAGTGTGCCCAAGCGCGGTTCTTTCGTTGCACCGTTGACCATGCGGTAGAAGGTGGCACGGTCTTGCTCCATTCCCAAACGCTCAGCGACCTGGGCGGTCTTTAGTCCGTGTGCCTGCATCGTCTGTGTGATGGCGTTCGCGAGAGACATCCTGCCCTCCAGTGTGCTATCTCGTATGTTCCTATTTTACAGGAAGTATCGGCATCCTGGCCGCTGACGGCTTCCCTCATGTGCTTGGTATAGCTGATGCCCTCCCTAAACTATTCTCCGCGCGGAGAATAGTTTAGGGGCGCTTCGCCTGCCGCGCGCTCTCCGGTAAACTGAACAAAGGAGCCGAACGCAGGAGGAGCGTAACCCTATTTACAGTTGTTGACAGACGTGCAAAACTATACTAATCGCCTACGACGGGCGGACCAAATGGAGCATATTCTCCCTCAATATGCTCATACGCGTGGGCGGGACGAGGCGGATGATGGTGCAAGAAATGGAACCAGTGCGCATTCCGGCTGTGACGCCTAAAGGCGTTGACCGCTTTCATGTTCCCCTCTATACCACCACTGAAGCTGCTCGTTACCTTGGCGTCCCCGCGTCTACTTTTGTTACATGGGCGCATGGTTATCGACGACGCCCCCCTGGGCGACCCGAAGTGCTGCAAGGCCCTGTCGTTACCGCTCTAGATCACCGCAGACGTAGTCCATCTATCCCTTTTATAGGACTAGCTGAGGGATTGGTGTTGGCAGCCGTGCGGCGCCGTAATGTTTCACTTCAACGGATTAGGCCCGCCTTGAAGGTTCTTGCGGATACTATTGGCGTGGAACATGCGCTTGCATCGCGCGCCCTATATCTTTACGGCGCTGAGTTGCTCTACGATTATGCCCAGCGCGAAGGTGACACACCCGAGGGGGAAAGTGCGCGACAACTGACCGTGATCCGTAATGGGCAGCGTGTGTTTGATGATCTTGTGTGGGACTTTCTTGAGCGAATTACTTACGGACCAGACAACTACGCTCAAATTATCCGACTGCCACAGTATGATAAAGCTCAGGTTGTTGCTGATCCGACACGCTCGTTCGGTCGGCCTATTTTCAGCCATGGTGGTGCGCGCGTGGACGACGCGTTGCAACTTTTCTGGGCGGGCGAAGATTTGCGGACGGTCGCTGAGGAGTATGGAATGCCAGAGGCTGAACTAGAGGACGCTGTTCGTGTCGCATCCCGTCGGGCTGCCTGATCTCTTCCTTGATAGAAGCCTTGGGCGTAACGCGGTAGCTCAAATCCTTCGTTCACATGGTCTAAGGCTAACGACCCTGTCCGAGCATTACGGGATGCCGCAGGATCAGATGGTCGCGGATGAAACAAGGCTCGCCGAGGCTGGCCAACGCGGATGGGCTGTCTTGATGAAAGACAAGAGCATTAGGCGTAATGCTCCTGAACTTACTGCGGTGAAGATATATGAAGTCCGCTGCTTCTGCCTAGCCCGTCAAGATTTATTGTCTCAGGAAATGGCCGAACGCTTTCTGCGCAATCTAGATGCAATGATAAAGGCGTGCCGCGCGCCAGGACCCTTTATCTATGCTGTCCACGAGGACCACTTAACGATGTTGCGCCTCGAAAAGAAGGCAAACCCCACCGGCGGCGTGGACTGGGGTGACGCTCCTGGCCGTTGACCCGCGTTAGACGCGCTGACCTGTACACGCTATAGAACATATGTTCTATATTGTATGCGTACTCCATCAGCAAGGGGCGGGCGACCGATAGAGGGCGTTGGTAGGAATGGCGCCATTAGGGCCGTTGCGCGCCGTATGCGGCTTGTGAGTGCCCGTGGCAGTTACCCTGAACAGACAAAGAGCCCGACCTGTAGCCATGTCCCCAAAGGGGCGCTACAGGTCGGGCTCTTTTTTATTCCTCGTGTCCCAATGCGGCGCGTTACTGCTCACCATCCTGTTTACCCTGGTTCTGGTGCGCGCGTTCCCACGCCGCCAGCCCGTCCTCTAAAAGCACCCGCGCCAGTTCGCCAACCTTGCGACGGTCTGCCTGCGCGGCGGCGACCAGCCTGTCGTAGACCTCCTGGTACATACGAACGGTCATAACGGCATCCACTTTATTTTCTCCTTTACGCGGTCTGGGCACGCGTCGTACCTCCTTCCAGTCTACATTATTAGATGTTTATGTCTTTTATAAGATGTTATTAGATGCGAATATGCTACAATAGATGCAAGCCGCCCTCACTGTAGCACCTTCGCTACTGCTGTCGGCGCGGTCGGGAGAAGAGGGAAAGAGGAGGAGTACAATCATGCAGCATCTCGTTATCGCATCGGCCTTCGGGGAAGCGGCTAACAAGGCTCTCGGGTACATTCGGGAAATAAGCCCTGCGTTGATCGCCATCATCATCATTAGCGCCGCCTGCGCGCTGGTGTTCAGTCGCGGGCACAAAGCCGAGATCCTGGCGAGCGCGTTCCTGGCGATCGTCCTCATCGGCGGATTCGCGGCCATTGGCGCGGGCATTTAGATGGCGCACAGGACGCCACGCAGTTTGAACGATAATCTGCGGCTGGCGCGGCTGACCGTGCCCCAGTGGATCGCCGGCGGTGTCGGCCTCATATCGTTGTGGGTCGATGCGGGCCTGGCTCGCCACCTCGCCAACCCTAACATGCACATCCTGGCCGTGGCCCTGCCCTCGGTCGTCGTGGTCGCGCCCATCCTGGCGTTAGGGCGGGGCGGAATCGAACGCTACCCCGCGCAGGCCCTCCGCTTCGCGTGGCGTCGAACCATCCGGTTCAGCGTCCGCGTGGCGCGGGCCACCCGCGCCTACGCGACGAAAGGAAGGAACCATGCGGCCATCACCTATCGGCAGGCGCGGCGTCGTCAGCTATAACGCGGCCGAGGGGACGCTCATAGGTGTGGACGGCACGCCCTACCGCCTGCTGCGCGTCCCCGGCGTGGCCCTCGACGCGCTGGCAACGGGAGACCAGGACCGCCACGCCTACCTGCTCGGCGCTCTCGTGGCGGGCCTTCCCGCGAAGGCCCGCATCTCTATCATCGTGGAGAATCGCCCGGTGGACGCCGCGACAATTACGGCGGAGATGCGCGCCCAACTCGCGCCCACGCCCTATACGCCCGAACTGGGTGAGGTCGGCGACCGCCTCATCGCCTGGTGGAGTCGGCGGCTTAGGACGCGCACGGGGTCGCGGCATGTGGCCCACCTCGACTACTGGCTTCTGGTGGCGCCGTATTCGGTTCCTCGCGGAGAGCCGGACCAGCCGCTCACCGTGCGCCTTTCACGCGCGGAGAACGCCGTCACGCGGCAACTCGTCGCCATGGGCCTACCACCCGCGCCGGCGGATGAGAACACGGCACGGGCCTTCCTGGCGCGACACCTGACGCCTTCTGGGGACTGCGCGGGCTACGTCGCGCCGGTGGGCGATGAGACCATGCATACCTACCGTATCGTGGACGCGGCGACGGGACGGGAGCGCTGGATACGCACGCTTTACCTCGTCGCACCGCCACCCACGACGACGCCCGGCTGGCTGCGTCCGCTGGTGGCGACGGAGTGTCCCGCGACCCTCGTGCTGCATGTGCAGGGCCTCAAGCGGTCCTGGGAACGCCGGCGGCAGAGTTGGCGATTGCGGTTGATGGAAGGGACGGCCGCACACGGTCAGGACATCACGACGACGCTCGCGGCGGGTGACGCGGCGGCTCAGGCGACGGCGCTACATACGACCGGCTACGGCATCGTCAAAGCCAGTTGCTATATCCGGCTGGAGGGTGACACGCGGGCGCAGCTCGATGGGCGGGTGGGCCGTGCGCTCGACGCCATGCGCGATACGATGCTGACCGAGGTGGGCTATGGGCACGCGCACCAGGAACCCGGCTACCGCTCCACCTTGCCCGGTTACGGCGACCCTGGCCGCTCCCTCTACCGCTGGGACTCGACGACGTTCGGCAATAGTTGGCCCTTCCTCACGTTTAATCCGGGTACCAGGAGTGCTGGTATCCCACTGGGCACAACGGACGCGGCCGGCGATGTGGTGAGCCTCGCACTCGACGACCCCAACCTCTTCAACCGTATCGGCGTCGTGCTCGGCCGTGTGGGCACGGGTAAAACGTCGCGGCTGCAGAAGCTCGCGTTATGGTTCCTGCTGCGCGGGGACATGGCGACGATGGTCAGCAGCGTGGATAGCTTCGGCGCGTTGTGTGAGGTGAGCGGCGGCGAGCGGGCCGTGCTGGGCGGGGCGCACACGGCCACCATCAACGTTTTCGACGGCCCACGCGCCACAGATGAGGACCGTCGGGAGCGCGTACGCTTCGTGTGCGCCGCGGTTGACCTGTTGCTCGGCGGCCAGTCCGACCTTGAGCCAGCCTACATCGACGAGGCGGTCCGTGACATCTACGCGGGCGCTGGCGACACGACGCCCACGATGGGCGACCTCTACACCTACCTGGAGGGCAAGTGGACCGCGAAGAGCGGCGATCGCGACGAAAAGAAAGTATGGCGCGCGCTGGGCTGGCGGCTGCGTCCCTACGTCCGCGACGGCCAGCACGCCACGCTTGTCGATGGTCAGACGACAGCGCGCCTGGACTCGCCCTTACTCGCCTTCGACACATCCCCCCTGGAAGAGAGCGCCACCCTCCGCAACTTCGCCTATTTCTCGGTGTTCGCGATCGTGGATCAGCGGCGGGCATTGGCGCGGGCCAGGAGCGTCGCGGCGGGACGCGCATCGAGTGACCATCTAACGGGTCTTGACGAGAGTTGGGCGCTGCTCAAGAGTCCGCTGGCGCGCGACTACATCAACCGTACGTCACGCAAGGCCCGTCACGGCGGGTCCTGTGTCGTGTTCGCCAGCCAACAGATTAAAGACCTGATCGGCGACACGGACGCCGAGACCTTCTTTACCCAGGCCAGTTTCAAGGCACTGTTCAGCGTCGAGGACAATGGCGCGCAAACCGAGGGCAATCCCAAATTATGGTTAGAACGGATGCTCCAACTCACGCCCGAGGAGGTGGAGGCGGCGCAGCGCATGAGCGGCGAGAAAGGGGTCTATATGCCGATGTTCCTGACGCGGCGCGACCGGGGTAGCGCGCGCGACCTGCACGGCATTGTCCGCGTCGAACTAAGTACCGATGAGGCCCACCTCTTTGCGAGTGATGTAGATGACCTCGCGGCGCGGGCCTGGTGGACGGAGAAAGCGGGCGGCTTGTGGGCGGGCATCAAGGCCCGCGTCGATGGTGACGCCGGCGAGGAGATAGCGGTATGACTGCTAAATACATTGTGGCCGTGGTAGTACTTTTGTGCCTCAGCAGCACACCGACGCTCGCCCGTGCAGCCAGCACCCCGCCGGCGACGGCGACGCCTGCACCGACGCATACCCCCGCGCCGACGCAAACGGCGCGCGTCGAGGTCGTGATCGCCACGACGCCGCCCAGTCCCTCGCCCACGCCCAGCCCGTCGCCGACGCCGGCGGCGACCATCGGCGGCGCGGTGTCGTCAGGTAGTACATGTGGTGCGACGGCGCTCGCCATCCCGCTCCCGTTGGGCAATAATCTATGCATCGACCTGTGGGGCGTCATCCACCAGGGCTTTTCGTCGGTGTGGAACGGCCTGGTCACGATCCTGGCGACACAGATCCACGACCTGACCGACGCCGTCGTCGGTGCGCTCACGCGCACGGACAACCCAACAGGGAACGCGGGGCTCGTCATGGTTGAGACGACGCTGGCCACCGACGCGAGCGACGCCTTCGCGGTCGTGTTCGGGATCGCGGTGCTCTGGACGATGAAACCGGCGTGGTTCGGCCATGTCACCGAGGGGATCGCCCTTCTGTGGCGCTCTGGCCTCGTGCTGGCGGGTCTCGCGTCCTACAATACCCTCGTCAACGTCTGGCTCGGGGCGGTCAACGGCCTGAGCAGCGACATCGGAACGAGCACGCTACACGACATGGGACATTCCGGTATCGCCCTACTTCTGGCGCCCGTGCTCCTGATCGTGGTCGGGATCGAGCGCGCCGTCACGCTCCACGTCTTCGCTTTCGTGTACGAGGTCGGCCCGCTCGCCATCATCCTGTTCGCGTGGCCACCGGCCGCCGACATCGCCCGCGCTTGGCTGCGCGCGTTCGCCTATCTCTCATTGTTGGGGCCGGCCTACGCGCTCATGCTGTCGGTGATCGTGTCTCTGGAAGGGCAGGGCAATGGGCGCGCGGGCGGCATCATCGGCACGGTATTGTGGAACGATCTGATGCTCGTCGGGGGCCTGCTGGTGTTGGCGCTCGTGCCGGGCATCGTGGCAGCGCTGCTTTCCGCTGTGGCGCATGCGGGCGCGGGTGGTCTAGGGAAAGTGGCCAGTATCGCGAAACTCGCCGCTCTGTAGTACAGGGGGAGGAATAGGGACATGGACAATCTAGTCTGGTATCTCATCGGGCGCAAAAAGGAGCGCAGGATACACGAGCGCGCGCTGGCCGTGGAGCGCTACACCATGGAGCAGGGCTTGCGGGCACAGTACGGTATGCCGCCGCTCCCGACGCAACAACACCCCGGCCATATAGCGATAGCGCCTGGACGCCCCTGGGTGACCGCGCGCGGACTGCGGCGCGTGCTGATCGCGCTGGTCCTCGTGACCGTGCTCGTTGTGGCGCTCTTCGCCGTCTATGCCATCGGCTATGGCGTACAGCATCACCTCATCTACCCGGCGCGGAGTCGGTAAGTTATGTCGAGCGGAGGACGGCAAAGGCCCCGCTTTTCTGCCGGCGCGACGCGGGCAAAAGTATGGGCAAGATAAGCGCGCGTGCCTCCGTGTGACCATCCGTCCACCACCCCCCCCCCCTACCATGAGGACCACACCCGCCGCTACGCGACGGCCATCACAGGAGAGGGATACCGGCCATGTGGGACGTGCGCGAGGAGGACCTGGACGAGGCGCGGGGCCGGGAGCGCGGGCCAGACGCGGGGGAACACTGTACGACCAAGAACCGCTACATCCACAACGACGACACCGACGCGCGGCACCAACTGGCGGTGCCGGTCCGCTACATCGCCGTGCAGGACCCGCGCGATCCACCGGACCGAGAGGCGCGGCGGTTGTTCACCGAGGACGACACGGACGTGAGCGGAAAGGAGGCGCGGGGGATGATCTGGCAGAACCGCAGCATGAAGGGAGCGGTGTGCTTCCACCGGCTCATCCTCTCGCCATCGACCGGCCTGGGCATCAAGACGCGGGCCGAGGCGCAGGAGTGGACGCGGGTCGTCATGCACGACCTGGCGATGCAGGTGGACCGCAAGCTGACCTGGGTGGCGGGCTGTCATACGAACCGCAGCCATACCCACGTCCACATTCTCATCGCGGGGGAGGCCAACCTGTTGAGCAAGGACGCCACGCGGCGGGTCGTGCGCTTCAAACGGACCGATATCACGGAGCTACGGGAGCGCATCACCATCGAGGCGGCACGGCCGATCAGGGACGCCGCGCGAGGCGCGGCGCGCGACGCGACGCGCGCACGGCAGGCGGCGCGCATGGCCGACCTCGACCGACGCCTGGGCGTCGTCAACCTCCCCGCGCCGACACCACCAACGACACCGGCGCCACGGTCAGAGCCACGACAGGGACCGGCTGCTCCGCAGGCCGCGCGTAAACGGCACTGGTGGCAGCGAGGGGACTAAAGGCAAAGACCGACTACTTGGAAAAAGAATGAGGGGAGCGCGGACCGATGGCACGACGCGGGATGATGACGATAGGGCTGCTGGCCCTCCTGGTCGGCGTGGTGGGGGTGGTCGCGATGACCGAAGGCGCGCGGCTGCTGCTCTCCGCGCGTGTGCTGCTGTGGTACGGCCCGGACAACGCGGCACGCGCCTGGGAAAGCTACATGCGGCCGCATGGCATCCGCGACGCCGTGACCGGACACACCCGCGGTGTACGCTGGCTGCTCTGGAAAGACAGGCTGGCAGATGTCAGAGAGCCGCTGTGGAGGCGTAAGGAAATGGACCGGGCCTTGCTACTTGGAGGTAGTGCGCTCGCCCTGGGGCTTCTCAGGCTCTCCTGGGGCATATGGGGCTGGCTATGGTTCCTCGTCCGCGGCGTGGGACGCCTGACGCCGGGCACCTCGGCCGGCAGCGCACGGTGGGCGACGGCCCGCGAGGCGCGGCGCATGTATGGCCCGCGCTTCCCGCTGCTGCGGCGTCTAGGTGTCTTGCGACGCGAGCCGCCCTTTGTGGTGGGGCGCGTGGGCAAGCGGCTGTTGTGGCTGTCGGGAGAGCGCCAGAACCTCAATGTCCTGGCGCTGGGCGTCCCCGGCGAGGGCAAGACCGCGGCGACGGTTATCCCCGGTCTGCTGCGCGAAACGGGAGAGCGCAGCGTCTACTCGGCCGATCCGAAAGGAGAGTGCTGGACCGTCACCGCGCCCGTGCTGGCCGCGCGGGGCTACAGCACCCGCCGCCTGGACTTCCTCGACCCCACGGACACGGGTGCGCACTACAACCCGCTCGCACATGTCCGCACACCGGACGAGGCGCTGGTGTTCGCGCAGGGCTGGATCTTCGCCACGCGTGGACAGGGCGAGGAGGGCGGCAGTGCGGCGTTTTGGGACGATACCGCGTCCCTCATGATCGTGGCCGGCGTGCTGCATCTCAACCACATCTATCGGGAGCGCACGGGCCAGGCCGCCCCGCTGGCCGCGTTGCCGGCGCTGTTCAGCGGCGACGACTACGAGGCGTTGGAAGAGGCGCTACTCCATAGTCCCTGCCAGGACGCCCAGGACGCGGCGCGGGGCTTCCTGGTGGGCCTCAAGATGCACGGCAAGCTGGGCGGGGCGGTGCTGGTCGGCCTGGTCGTGAAGTTCACGATGCTGGCCAACCCGGCGATCGCGGCGGCGACGGCGCGCGACGACCTGGACTTCACGGCGATGGGGCGCACAGACACCGCGCCGCTGGCCCTGTTCGTCATCCTGACGCCGCACAAGGAGGCGGTGCTCTGCCCGCTCACCAGTTGCCTCTTCCTCCAGATGTTCGCGGAACTGATGGCCGAGGCCAACACGCGCCCCCGCAACAAGCTCGCACGTCCGGTCATGGGCTACCTCGATGAAATCGGGACCGTGGCCCGTATCCGCGGTCTACCCGACGATCTGGCCCGGCTGCGCGCGGCCAGCGTCGGGATGCTGCTAGCCTGCCAGGACACCATCCAACTCGACACGCTCTACACGCCGGCAGGGCGGCGCACTATCACCACCACCTGTCAGACGCATATCATCTTCGCGGGTATCGGCCAGGAGGACGCGCGCTGGGTCTCGGAGCGGTTGGGTACAAGCACGGTGGTCGGGCGAGGAGCAAGCGCCGGCCGCAACCGCGAGCAGTTGCTCGTCGGGCAAGGGGGATATAACCGTGCGGAGGTGGGGCGGCCCCTGATGTTCCCCGAAGAGATCCAGCAGTTGCCCCAAGGCTGGCTGATCCTCAACGGCTACCACGCCCGCCCCGTGCTCGTACGCTCGACGCCGTGGTACAGGTCGCGGGCGCTGCGGCGGCTGGTGGACAAGAGCAGGGCGCGGGCCGTAGCGGGTGCGGCGCCGATGGTGCAAGCGTCAACCACGGAGGCAATCACGGGCACAAGCAAATAGAAGCGGAAAGGAAGGCACCTATGTTCCAGTTCGATATCATGACCATTCGCCCCCTACTCGACGATCTGTACGCGCAGGGGCTGGACCTGCACCCGGACGACTTCGCGCGCCTCATCCAGGCGAGCGCGCCCACGAAAGCGCAGGTCGCCGAGGCGCTGGGGGGCAACGTGGGCGAGTTGGCGAACCATCGGGCTATCATGGTCAACGAGTTGAGTGTCCTCGACAATTGGGAGGGCCGCAAGGGAGCACGGCGGTCGCAGGCTGAGATGGACCACTTCCGGGCGCGGGTAGCACAGGCGGCCGAGGGACTTGTCCTCGCGACGCTGGCCGTCATGCGCCGGCACCGCGCCATACTGATCGGCCAGTACCAGGCCAACTACGAGGGACGCCATCCCGAGTACGTCGTCAACTGGCCGGGGACCGAGGGCGGTGCACCCCAACTCGGGGACCGCGACGACGAGCCCAATCCATTCTTTTCCAAGTAGTCGTACCCAACCGTCGCTCGCGGAAGGAAAAGCGTATCAGCCGCCCCACGCATCATCACGGGGCGGCTTTTCCGCGATCGGGATAACCCGTACCTTTGGCCGTCTACTCGTTGCTCGGGCGGTACCCGCCCTGCGCAACACGCGGCCTATCGTATCAAGGCAAGGGCCGCGACCGCGGACTACTGGGAAAATAAATAGAACTGCTACGCACCCCCTACCCCGCCGCCCGTCGTGCGCCGTCGTGGAATAGGTCGCCACGCGCCCGCACGCGCGGGGAGCCACCGGTGTATGATGACGGGAAGGGGGTTATGCTTATGGGCCGATTAGAACGAGACGACGAGCCCGACCGCGCGCCACAGACCCCATCTCAGAAGGTCGCCACGCCCAGACGCGTTGCATGGCGCTATTACGCGCTGGCAGTTCTTTTGTTCCTCCTGGGTACAGCGATCGTGATGCTCATTTTCGGGCCACCTCCGCCACTTGAGATAGCAGGGATGGCTATTACTGCGGTCCTGATCGCCTATATCATCCAAGCCAAGTAGCGCCCGTGTAGTGGCCGTGGCCGCTACACGGTGGGCATGGACGAGACGACAACGAGGGAACCATGTGAGCGCACGATCTATCGCCCACCGTACCGTGACGCGGCTCGCGCAAGTCACCATCGCGGCCAGCCGACGACCGTGGGCCGTCCTCTGGATACCGGTCCCTATCGCGTGGCAAATCGCGGCGCGGTCGGCCGGCGTCAACCGTGCGGAGGAGGCCCTGGCGGTGCTGCTCAGCGTCCCTGAACTGATAGGGATTTTGTGTGGTGTCGGGATGATTGGGTGGTGTCGGGATGATTGGGTGGCAACTGTGGAGCGTAGGGAAAGCCGTGGCCCGACGCCACGCGAAACAACCACAGCTACCGTGGACGTACCCCTGGTTCGCGCGTATCGGGCTGTGGTTTTGTGGTGGGTTGTGGCTGACCAGCGTCTTCGTCCACTAGGCCGCTCAGGAAAACACAGAGGGCGCTATCCCGGCGAGCACCAAGCCGCACGCGGGATAACGCCCTCACTTCTTGAAAAGATAGACATGCTATGTATGCGATGCCGCGCATCCCATGCGGTAGGCTGATGATGCGGGCGGTCTACGGTGTCGGTAGCTCCACCGTGGGCCGTGCGCGCATCCTGTACGCTCCTGATGCTTAGGAGTGAGGTGAGGGATTATCTACGGCTCATGCCCATCATGCGCCATGTCACCGACCTCCTCACGCGTGACCGTGACGTTCGTGGCTCCGCATGTACGACATATCCAATGCTTGGACGTGAGGCGAGCGACGCGCCGCCCCTGTTGGTCCTGTTCCTCGCCGGTCCTATCAACGCGGTCTATAACCCACGCATGGTCGCACAAGTATCTGTCGTACATGCGATCTCCTCCCCGACTCCGCTCTCCCGACTCCGCTCTCCCGACGATTGCTTCGTGCATCTGACGACTGGTTTAGGGCGCCAACTCCTGGTAGGCGTCGGTTTCCAACGCGTCCGCGATCTTGCGCATATACGCATCATCCGTGGCCTGGGCCAGGTCGTGCATTTCGGCCACGGCGGCGGCAAGGTGATTCTCAAAGATCGCGCAGCAGGCCAAAGCCGCCGCCTTCTCACGCCGCAGGTCGGCGACGAGGCGTTGAAGTGGTCCGTCCAGTTCCCTGGTCGTGGTCAGCCGCGCATCCGCTAGGGCTTGGTCACAGGCGTGGGCGATGGTGGTCATCGCGTCGCTGAACGGTAAGCAGGGGCGTGTAGCCAGCCAGGCGTCGGTGGCAGTCCCATCGTCGGGATGCGCCGCGCCGCGTAGCGGCGTCGTCTTGGCGTCGTGGGCCGGGATCATCAGTTTTCTTCCTCAGCCGTCGGTGCTGGCGTATCCGCGTGATCCTCTACGCGTAGGGGGCGACACACCGCGCAGACATCGACCCTCCCCTGACCTGCGCTCAGTCTAGAGGCGGGTTGCGTGCGCCGCGAAAAGAGGTCACCTGGCAGGATAGGCCGCGCGCAGTCAGTACAGGTCAATCTCACGATGGCACGGTACGCGGCGATGGGACGCCCGTCGTCCAGTGTGACCAGCCCGATGGGGTGACTGCGCACACCAGGTCTCTCCTTCGTCAAGTGCCCTCCTACGGCGGATTGTCGCATAGATCTTACAGGCAAGAGGGGCGCCAGGGGCCACGTTCCATGAGGGCGCAGCAAACCCACCAGTGTCGTGCGTTAAGATGCGCTGTCCTGGTGCTCGGCCCGCTGCCAGCGTTCACAGTGTCGTCGCCAGTCCGCCTCATAGTCGCGGGCTAGGTTCGCGACCGCCACCCCCAAGCCCTCGATGCGGACCGTCCGATCGAGCAGACGATCATAGACGTACCAACTGCCGGTCGCCGCATGATGGTGGTACGTGTAGCGCGGTGGCGGTGGCATGGTCCCCCTTCTACTCAGCGGGGAGTGCTATCTCGGCGAGCACCAAGCCGCACGCGGGATAGCGCCCTCACTTCTTGAAAAAGATAGACATACTATGTATGCGGTGCGCACACATCCCATGCGGTAGGCTGATGATGCGGGCGGTCTGCGGTGAGGTAGAGCGCATCGTGGGCCGCTCGTGCATCCGGGACGATCCTGACGCTTAGGGCGTGCTGTGCTTGACCAAATTTGGTCAAGCGGGACAGCTTGCCCCGCGCGTGCGCCGAGCACCTCGCGCCCGCACGCGCGGGGAGCCGCCATAGCCACGCGCCGCTCAGGACGCTGCGACATACTCGCGCCCGCACGCGCGGGGAGCCGCCACTAGCGATGCGTGCCCCCGATAAGCGCGCTATGTGCATGCCCTGCGGTACGCTGATGGTGCGGGCGGTCTGCGGTGTCGCGGGGGTACTTCACCGTGGGCCGCTCGCGTGACCGGCAAGCTGGTGGGGCTGGTGCTTACGGCGTGCTATCCCCGCAAGCATTGCGCGCGCTCCCCCTGCCCTCTGCTAGGCCCCCCGCTCGTAGGCATCGCGCGCGCGCCGACGTTCGACGGCACGCCAGTACGCGTCAAGCGACGTCGGCGCTCTCCCCGCCTCATCCGGCATCAGCGACGCGGCCACAAGGGGTAGCGCCTGCTCCTGCCCCTGAGTCGGAGCCGGGATGACTGCCGCCCGCGCCTCGGGCACGCCGTCGGCGTCGTCATCCAGTGACCCGGCCTCCAGCGCGGCCTGCTCCAGGTCCATCGCTGCCCGCGTGTCCAGCCAGTCCGTGAGCGCCTCGACACAGCGCAGGATCGTCGTGTGGGCCGTCGAGCGGCAGACGCCGAAATCAACCCCGATACGCGCGTACGAGTGCCCCTCGTCGAAGCGGGCGCACAGCATGCCGTAAGCACGCTCGTCGCGGTCCTTGAGCGCCTGCAATGCCGTGATAAGCCGCTTTACCGCGCCACGCTGAGGGTCAGGGCCGGCCAGGTACGTAAGCATCTGCGTGGACAGCACCGGCATCCCCGCGCCATCGTACAATAGCGAGGCGTAGGGGCGCGGGTCGATCATGGTGAGCGCGCCGTCGCGTGCGACAATCCCCGCCTCAATTTTGTCGCGCGTCACGAACGTTCCCGGAAAACCGCGCGCCGTTAGGTCCTCGTCACGCTCACTGTAGCGATCACGGCCCCGCGCGTCGGTGTCTGGCTGGATGCCAGCGCTGTGGGGTGTGGTGGACCGGCCGATGGCTTGTGTCATGGGGCGCCCTTTCGACATGGCAAACGTGCGCGACAAACACGCGCACACTCAACATAAAGTATAGGGCAGACACCACGCGTCCAGTCTTCCACGTCAAGGCACGCAGACACGCGGTGTCATGGTCCGCCCGCGCTATTAGTGGGGATAAGCGGACGACGGCGTATCGTCGTCGCCAACCGCCTCCAACGCGGCCACGAGTTGCGCACAGCTCCCCCCCTCGGCGGCGCCGAACCGCGCGACCTCGATGACGGCGGCCGCATCGAGCGCCCACGCGCGGGGACGGTACCTTGTCAAGATCTTGACAAGCGACGGGTCATGCATCGTTTGAAGACTCCGCACCATCCATCCCCTTATCGCGCCGTGTCTCGCGGCACAGACGTAATAATGTCTTCACATTCATGTTCTCAAGCATCCCGAACTCCAGCAGTCCCTCCACAGCCGACCACGGCATCACGCGCATCAGCATGTACACGGTGGTTTGGTAGCGGTCACGCTCGTCAATGGTGAGTGAGGACTCCCGCACACGGTTCAACGGCTCCCTGGTCTTTACCACAGTGGGCGCGGTGGGCGCGGTGACGGGCGGTACATCTGGTGCGTCCTCCGGCGTGGAGTGGGTAAATTTACCCACCGAGGCGTCATGGTCGACCATAGTTGCCTCAATGGCTGGTGGCGCGTCTGGCGCACTTGTAGGCTGCTCAGGAGCCCGCGCGCCCCTCACGTCCTCTACGGTGAGGCGTTCGCCCTCCTCGGCACGGTCGAGGAGTCGCTCGCGTTGCGTATCATCGGTGATGCGAGCGACTCCGACGGCCACGCTAAGGCCAATTGTCCCCGCGCGCGTCAGCGCCTCAATACGTGGGTCTTTGATAAGCAAGAGGCGCTGGACGACGTATGAGTGGTCCTTATGGACACTCGCCGCGACATCGCGGACCGACAGGCCCAGGCGCTCTATCAGGCGCTTGTAGGCGTGCGCCTCGTCAACAGGGTCGAGATCGGCGCGCTGGACGTTCTCCACGAGCGCCAGGCGCTCCATCTCCGCGTCAGTCGTGGGCCGCTCGATGCACGGCGCCTCTCCCTTGCCCGCCAGCCGCGCCGCCCGCCACCGGCGCTCACCGGCCACGATCTGATAGCGGCCTTCCTCGGTCGGATGCGGGCGCACGAGCAGGGACTGCAAGACGCCGTGCTCCTTGATGTCGGCGGCAAGCTCGGCTAGGGCCGCGTCATCAAACGTCTTGCGCGGCTGGAAAGGGTTGGGGTCAAGCAAGTCGATAGCAATGCTCTTGGCGTCCGGCAGATCATCGACGCCGGCCTGGTACTGGTTGGGCATGAGCGTATTAAGGGCAACTGCCGAGCGATCATCGAACGCGCCGCGCTTCTCAAACTTCTGTTTTGCGTTAGGCATGAGTCACCCGCCCCCTGACAGTCGTGGTCGACGGCGCCGCCTCGATGCCCCACTGGACTAACAGGCGATCCGCGATGGACCCATAAGCCACCGCAACCTCACTCTGTGGCGCATAGACGGTAATGGGGACACCGGCAGCGGCGGATTCGGCCATCTTGGTGCTACGCTTCACGTCCCCAAGGACAGGGATGCGCTCACCCAGGAATGCACGGATACCATCCATCGTCTCGCGGCTGTGTGTCGTGCGGCTATCAACCATCGTCAGGACAACGCCAGCGACGCGCAGACGCGGGTTGAGCTTGTTCTTGCGCATCCGCTCGATAGAATCAAGCAAGAGGCCGAGACCGCGCGCGGCCAAGTAGTCGGGCACGACCGGGATAAGCACCTCGTCAGCAGCCGTCAGCGCGTTCACCGTCAGCAAGGAGAGTGAGGGCGGACAGTCGATGAGGATAACATCATAGACCTCTTGCACGGCACACATGACCTCCGCGAGCACATACTCACGGCGCACGGCCTGCTGCAACTCGATCTCTGCCGCCGCAAGCTCAATGCTTGCCGGCAGAAGGTCTAGTCCAAGGGTAATGGGACGCGTCGCGGCGGCGGTCGCCGGCACAGCCCCCGTCGCCACATACGCATGGAGGAGCGAATAGACCGTCGCTACGTCGGCGTCAACCTGCTCGCCGGCGGCACTTGTCAAACTCGCTTGCGGGTCTAGGTCCACGAGGAGCACGCGTTGACCACGGTCGGCCAGGGCCGCGCCGAGAGCCAGCGTGGAGCTTGTCTTGGCGACCCCACCTTTTTGATTAGCCAATGCGATGATACGCGCCATGCGTGTCCCTCCTTTCCTAATGTACGAAATGTCCTGTCCACGGCGGCATTGTAGCACGCCCTCAACGCGCTAAGGGGCCAGAGGGACGATAGGTATCCCCCTGGCCCCACCAGTTCTCACCAGACGGCCTGTGGCCTTTAGGCGTGCAGCGGGGACGGGTTCTGTCCAGCCTGGTCCCGCTCAGGCCACTTCACGGCCTGGTCCCGCTCAGCCTGCTCTCTTGCTGCAATGGCCGCATGGTTCTTTTCGATAAAGGCATCGTTGGCCGCGATCTCGGCCAGGCGTTCGCGGCATTGCGCGCCATCCTCGTCGTCAAGCTGTGCGGCGGCGGCGGCTTTCAATTCCGCCGCATAGGCGATAAGCTCCACCTGACGGTGGAATCCATCACCGCCCGATGCGTCGGGGTGCGCGTCATCCTCACCGCCCCCGCAGGGTTCGATGTTCCCCGCGAGTATTAAGAGTAAATCGCTGAGTCGCCACACGGTTTCAGTGAGGATGTGCGTGTAGCCCAAATCCTCATCGCTACCAACAAAGCCCTTGGCGACTGGATACCGAATAATGCTGGGTCCTGTCTTGCCTGTCGTCTTACAATTCATGGAATGGCCTGCTTTCTCATTACATAATAAGGGGGCATATGTGTTGTGGATGTGCGTGCAATATGCGTGGAGGTGCAGTGTTCGCATGGGATGGGTGGCCCACGCGCCCACTGCCTGTCCCTGTGCCTATCACGGCACTCACTCATGCCCCTTCTCTCCCTCACGGCCTGTGGCGCCGTGTTCCCCCTCGGCCAGCACGCGCATGAGGTGGTGCGTCGCGCGCATCCACGCGCCCTCGTCGCCCGCGCCGATCTGTTGCCAGCGCGTGGCCCCTAACGCGTCGCGGCCGTCCTCATGCTCGATCACGTACGGGCGCATCCCCATGCCATCCTCGTCGTCGTCGTTGCGGGGGGTTAGCGTGTTCTCGCGTAACTGGACGATGCGATAGCTCGTATCCTGCCAGGCCAGGCGAGGCAGGGCCTGCGGCATCGTCACCGCGCGCAACCCCTCGAACGCCTCGGGCGCCTCCTTTTTCACCCGCTTGGCCTCGGACACATACCTGGGGCTAACCCCGACCATTTCCGCCGCATGCTCTCTTGACTCGCCCAGATACGGTATTTTTGCCGTATCTGGCATGACGACCTCTGTCATGCCCCCCTCCTGCACCGTAGATGGCGCGGTCTGGCCGGGCACGGTCCGCGCGCGCTTGCTGGCCGATGTTGCCCGTGGCGCCGTGGCCTTGCCCCTCGTCTTACCCGTAGCCTTACCCGTGGACGTGGACGCGCGGCGTGTCCCCTTGCGTGACGTGGCGCGGGAGGGACCTTGCTCCTCGACGAGCGCGCGCAAGAAGTCCGGCTCGACGCCCAGGGCCTCGGCCAGGCGGGGCGCCATGAAGGATGACGGGCGACGCCGGCCATCCTCATACGCCTTGATGATGTCGGAGCGCGCCCCGATCGCGGACCCCAGTTGCGTCCGGGTGAGCCCCTTCTCCTCGCGCGCCATCGCGAGATACGCGCCGAGGGTTGTGGGGGCGGG
>JAABVA010002539.1_pt1 | contig 18083 bp, 13 predicted proteins | sample 5560331 | NCBI WGS metagenome assembly JAABVA01 (sample SAMN12812661, study PRJNA571458) | rock metagenome | isolation source: Antarctica rocks | place: Antarctica: Victoria Land, Mt New Zealand sud | collected 2016-01-07 | reverse complement strand
ACTAAATGATCTGAAATTCTTATTATTAAATATAATCTTTAATTAAATCAATGCTCTCAATTTAAATATATATATTCTTGTAGACTGCATTCAAGGCAGACTGAACAAGATAAACATAAAGATATTAATTGATTTAAATGTGAATTAAATATATATCTTCTTGACAGTTGCTAATTAAATGTTGATTAATAGTCAATATGAAATCAAATTACTTAAAATATTTTTGTTAAACAGACAGATCATTTAATTAATCATAAAGCTGATCTTTCATCTTAAGATAAATAGCTTTCAACAACAATTAAAAGCATAAATTATAAATCTTTAAGAATATGATCTCATTCTGAGATTAATCTAACTAAAAGTCACTAATTTTCAGATTGATTAAGCTATAAGCTGTATGATAATTTAGAATCAACAACAGAAACATCATTATCTGTTTCTGAAAAAGTGACAATGAGCTGTAAATAAGTCAACATTAAATGTGATTGAAGAACACACAGCTATGAAGACACTTTAAAATTACAGAATTATCAGATACTTATTAGTAATTCAACAGAACTTAAAGAAGTCAGAAGCTGAACTGTTAGCTGTTATAAATGAATGATTATAAGTCATTATAAAAGAGTTTCAATTTATATTTAAGTTGACTTTATCAGACAAACTATCATCTAAATAGATATTTAAACATAGCATTAACATTAATGACATTAAGTCTGTTAACATAAATGCTTACTTTCTGTCACAGCTACAGCTGAATGAACAGACTAAACAGATAATAAAGTTAATGAATAAAGATTTAATTCATGAGTTCACAAATTCATAAGGCTTTTCAGTTCTGTTCATTAAAAAGAAAAAGAATACATAATAAATGTGCATTAATTACAGAGTGTTAAACAACATTACTGTTAAGAATGAATATTCACTTCTTTGAATTCAGAAATGTCTAGATCAGATTGACAAAGCTCAATATTTAATTAAGCTTAATCTCACTTTAGATTATTATCAAGTTCATGTAACTGAAAACAATACAAAAAAGACTGTCTTCAACATTTATTACAGTAAATATAAGTTCATGACTATGCTCTTTGAATTATGCAATGTCTCAGTGACATTTCAATTAATGATGAACTCTATATTATGAAACTTACTCAACAAATTCTATCTAATATATCTCAACAACATACTAATCTTTTTCAACTCAATTTCAGATCATTAAAAACATTTATAAATCATTCTCAGTATCTTAAAGAAACATAAGCTATATGTTAAGTTTAGTAAGTGTACTGTTGAGATGAAAATTCTTAAGTTTTGTAAACATATTATAAAATAAGATACACTATGATCAATCTTTATCAAGATATCAGTCATTAAGAATTGATCTGCTCTGAAGACAGCACATTATGTATGACAGTTTCTTGAACTGACTTTATACTATTGATGATTTTTATAAGGATTTGCATGAATCACAGCATCATTATTGAATTTACTTAAGAAGAATAATGTTAAGTTGTATACAAAGAAGAATTAACTCATTGTCTGAAATACATTATGTAACAGTGTCTTTCAACAGCTTAAGAATGCACTTATATTTGAATTAATATTTATTTAAATAATTGTACACAAATCATTTACTATCAAAATAAACACTTTCAAATAAGCAATTGACTGTGCTCTGATGCAGAATGAAATGAATGAGAAATGTTATTCAGTTATTTATGATGATTAAAAGTTACAAGATGCAGAGCTTAATTATTCTGTTTATAAAAAGAAGCTATTAGTCATTAAGCATGCACTTTAAACTTAGTAGTACTATATTGAAAATGATTATACTTAGAGTGGCTGTTGAGTTAAGTCAGGCTCAGATTTTAGAACTTAACTCAACTCACTGAACTTAACTTTGAAACCTGACCTGACTCATATTAGGTAATTTTCATTGTTTCTCATGTAATTTTAATAATTTTTACACCATTGAAAAGCCCTCACAATTCTCTACAAAATGAGCCTAAAATCACAAAAGACAAATCACTTTCAAGCTCAATGCACACAACTAAAGTTTTGTTCAAATTCTTGAAGTTCCTGTCACTATGGTTGCTCATGGCTAACAAGGCATGCAAAATAAGCAAAAAACCAGCTTTGAAAAAACCTGATGGCCACTCTAATTATACTACAATTATTGTTATGAATCATGAAGATCTATAATATTTAAAGAATACACTGCACTTATTTAAACAACTAACTTGATAAATTAATAAATTTCAGCAGTATGATCTCAACATTCAATATTGATCTGAAGCTCAGGCTGTTGTATTAGATTTGATTAATTATTGATTTAATTTCATAGAGAAAGACTCAGCAAATAGAGTATTCTTAGATGCTTTGTAAAGACTAGACAATGTAAAATAAGAGAAAGCAATGATACTGTATCTGAAAGATAATATAGAATCTGAAAAGTCATTGCTTTATAAGCATATATGTAAAAATGATGTGACAGATCAATTTTGACTGCATTATGATTCAGAATTGAACAACTCATATTTGATTTAAAAGTGAAACAATGATGAAGCATTATTTCTACAGTTTCAGTATCATGCAGACTTTTTAAAACATATATACACTGAATACAGACATCTAGAAGTGTCAGAACTGCTAAAAGTCATTTAACTTTAAGCTTAATGACATAAATTATTGCAGAATATCAAATCATTTATAAAGAATTGTTTCAACTGTTAAGTTGCTCAACAATTCTGAAAACATTAAGAGATCAAAGAATATTCATATTTGATTTATAAGAACTTACTATCATTTAAAAGATAAAAAATCAATATGATAAACATATTATCTTGAATGTCTTAAGAGAACTGCTGAATTATAACAACAATTAATTATGTTACAGACTGATCTGTAACTAAAGCTATTTCAGATGCAACAGAAACAACAGTTACAGATTTTCTATGTAATAAAATTTTTACAAATTATAATTTACTGAGAGAATTACTATTTAATAACAGTACAAACTTTCTCAGTTATGTTGTGATCTACTATTTAAAAAAGCTTGAGACTTAACATAGAACAATGACTTTCTATTATTTCTGCATAAATGAAAAGATAGAAAATCTAAATAAAATGTTGAACTTTATGCTTACAAAATATTTTATGAATAAATTAACTCAATTATAAAACAAATACTTATCACAAGCACTTTTTACAGCTTAAATTTAAGCTTATAATACAACTAAACAGAGCTCATTCTATCTACTGTATAAGATAAATTTACAATTATTAGACAACTTAAACAATCTTTAACTGCTGAGAGAAACTGATTTTGAAGATCAGTTAAAACAGATCAGACAGATACAGATGATTTAAGTAACTGTTAATGAAATTCTTTTATGAAAGATTATTAAATTAAAAATGATTTATAATGAAACAGTGTGATTAAGCACTACAAAGAAAGAAGATTAAATTCTTATATGAAATGAAGAGTCTCAGAAGTTTAAAGCTAAATGATTTAAGTCTTATAAGATATTGAAAACTCATTCATTAAAAACTTATACATTAAAAATGTTTATAGAATGTGTTCTACAAAATTTAATTCATAATAATCAGCTTATAAAAGCACATATCTTTAATGTCAATGAATTTTAAGCTAGTTCAGAGCTGCAAAGCAGTCTGAAATGAACTAAACTATTTGTGCAGCAATTAAGTTCTGAAGTTGATGAGATTCTTAAATAGAAAGAGTCATCATTATCTTTTTATAAAGAACTCTCAATTATATCTTAAGTTGAATGAGATTACAGGCAAAAGAAAGAGTTATATAAGCTTTTAGTAAGAAAGAAAGAAGATCTCTTTTAAAAGACAATTTATAAAATATAAAAATGTTATGAATAAATAAACTTATCTATATCTTCATTACAAAACATTTCAAAAGCACATTAAAGCATTGTTTCTTTCAAACTGATCTTGACTGAAGTGAATGACATAATGAACACATTACAGAAGATTATTGAAAGTTAAAGAAATGTTGATGATTTAATTTTAACATTTATGACAGAAAAAAGATATAATTAGAAGAAAGTGAAAGTTCTGACATCACACAGTATTAAAGAAAAACTAAATGATTAAAAATAACTCAGTAAAGACTTGCAACAATGACATAATAAGTTGAAATTGAAGTGAACAAATAGTAAAGCTGAAAAGAAAGATTAAAAAGTCTTAACTTCAATAAGAATTAATAGTGATTTGATGATGATCTGTAAAAGAAATATGAGCTTATATAATCTATGTAAAAGGCTTAAGAAAAAGATTCTCATAGATTAAAAGATAATAGTATCAGAAGCAAAGCATTTTATTAATTATTTATCTATTAATAAAAAAAAAAAAAAGTTATAAGCTGAGTACAGATCATATTTAAAGCAAAATTACTGTTCACTGTAATGATGCAATGATAAGTGAAAATGCAACTGACACAGACAGAACAGCAATGCAAGCAAAACAATAAACACATTGTTAAGAAGTGGTGTTCTAGCTGCTTCTATGAAGTGAAGTAGAACTAGTGTCAGAAACTAAGTGAAAACTCTGTTTACATTGACTGCAGTCAACATTCTTTCTACTTCTTCTGTAACTCTCTCAATCAAGACATGCTCATAGACAACACAGTTTAGGGATTTCACTAGACAGCATAGTATAGCATGAATATTCATTTCTTTCAATAGATTATGAGCTCAGATTAGCAAGAAGCTTCTTAGAGAAAGTGCATACTTTTAATGTATGCAGTAGCTGAGTTCACAGACTTTTAAGATTCACAATGAATTCAGCTTTAGCAGTGTTACTGACTATTGAGATTTGTGATAAATCTGACTTTAGTAAAATCAGCACAGTGATGACAGCTTAATATGCATCTGTTAGACAAATAAGCATCTTCAATAGCTGAGTATATTTGACTTAAAAGATTTAAGAAGAATCAGTCTCAGCAAAAATCAGCATTCATAGTTACTCACAGAAGCACTGTTCTTTTAACAGCTTGATATGCATCTTGTTAAATAGACAAATAAGCATTCACAGTTGCTCAGAGAGCACTGTTCATCAGTAGCTTAGTATGAGTTATTGAGATGAATAAGCATTATTATCTTACAGAACAAGAGACATAAAAGCTTTCTATTTATTTTATTTACATTATCTTCAATGCATACATTGTTACTTTACTTTATTCACTTCTTATACTATGTGTCAACTATCATCACAATGAACTTCAATGACTTCTTTATAAAGCAACAACTCATCTCAATTCTCACTCACAAGAACTGTGATCAATGATTCATTCTTATGAGAAGATGATTGATAAAAGAAAATCTATAAAATATTATTGAAGTCTTAACAGTCAACACTTCTGTCAGTGAATTCTTAGCTGCATTTCTTCTCAGCAATCTCAGCTTTAAAAGTCAGAAAATCAACACAAAGATTTTATATTGACTTATTATCTGCATCAATGCAGATGATCAAGAATATCTGATGAATAAGATCAGCACAAAGAATGTTTGAAATGTGCTAAAGTTCAAATACAAGAAGAAGTTGCAGATGACTGAAAGACAATATCTGATGAAGTTTGTTGAATATAAGATGTCAGAGAACATGTTTATTGAAGAAGTATGAATTTATTTAAGTAAACTCAGCAGAAAGATTGCTGCAACTCAGTCTGACATGACTAAGTTGTTTAAATCAGAATGACAGTTTTAGACACTGCTTTAAGTGCTGTCAGATGAATACATTATGATCTGTGATGTCATTGATGCTCAGAACAATTCAGATGTCAAGAAAGATCTGTAAAAGCTTTAGAAGAAAGAGATACAGCTTAAGACTGATGAGACTGTCATTATCTTGTGAATAAATAAACAGAAAGAAGGTCAATGTTCAATGAATTAGAACTGCAGTTTATTGAATTACTGCATAGCTGATATTAAGCAACATTATTGTAGATTATTTAGCTCAGACAGTGATCATTTTTCTCATTACTTTATTAAGTACTTTCTTTGCAACAGCTTTCACTTCATTAAAGATTGCAAATTTCTTTCTGATGTTAAGCAAGATACTTAAAAGAAGGCAAGCAGATCAACTGCAGTCAAGCTGTATAGATTGACTGCAGTTAAGTTGTATTAGAAGTCAGTTTACAAAGAAAAAGAAAAGAAGCACAGAGTCTTTAACACAGAAATTAGTAACAGTGATGATAATGACTTCTTCTCTAAATCTAATAAGAAAGAGAAAGTCAGTAATGAAATTGCTGCTCTGTTTAAGAAGACTGTTAGTAAGATGCTTAAATTTAAATGAGTTGCAGATTCTAAATTCTTCTTATACATAACTAATCAACTTTAACTCTTCAGTGACTTTCTTATATGAATGAGATGTCAGCAAATTAAAGTTAAGAAAAGATATTTATACTCTCACTATTGTGAAGTGATCATTATGCAAGTCAGATTAAGAAATTCTGTAAGACTGAGTTCAACACTCTATGTGTCTGAACTTGAGATTAATCTTCTCTCAGAAAAGTGAATGTGCAAAATGAAACTGCATAAAAGCTTTAATTAACACTGTCTTTAAATGTATAATAAGCACAGTAAGACTATAATAGAAGTATCAGAGCAAGATGAAGTCTATATAGTTAAGTATATTGCAAAGAGTCTTAATGAATTTGCTTTGATATCTGCAGTATACACATCACATTCAGAGACTGCTTTTCTCACAGCTGCTTTAGACACAAGCTTACACAACAACATAATCAATTTCTCAGAAGTCAACACTGCATCATTGAATGAAAAGGTCAAGACTTACAGACTTTAACATCAACAATTTGTTTATCTTGATTCTGTGAAGCTGCATGATCTTTACAAGATGACAATTCTTGAAAAGTCAATTCTCATTGTTGAGAACAACAAGACTGTGTGTGAGATTTGTGCTCTGATTAAGTTCATCAATAAGTGAGATCACATCATAAGTGAAAGAAAGATTAACATTCTTGTTCTTATCTTCATTGATATATATAACTCATTATTCTTGTCATTTAATGAATATCAGTACTTTCTAAAGATAGTAGATAATTACTTTTAGAAGACATGAACAATACTGCTGAAGTGATGTAATGAGATCTTACAGACACTGTAAGAATGATGACTAAAGACTGAACTTCAGATTGATGCAAAGATTCTTGCTGTACAAAGTAACAATGAAACAGAGTTAAGATTCATTCTAAATAACTGATGTAAGTCTTTTAACATCACATCACAATACACAGTGTTCTACATGTCAATTCAGAATGATGTTGCTGAAAGAATCATTTAAATCATGAAGAACTCAGTGTATATCATGATTAAAGAGATACAACTGTCAATAAAGTTCTGAGTGCAGGCAGTATAGTGTTATGGCCATACTCAGTAGTGGTTATGTAGTAACTAGGTATATGCAGATACAGCATATTTACAGGTATAAGGTCACTCAGCTCAATATGCTTGCAGCAACCTCAGTGAGACAATAGATCTCTGAGAGATCTATCAGCTTGTCATGCTTGCAGCAACCTCAGTGAGCACAGTGATCTAGCAGTATATAGACAGATCATCTTTCCTAAAAAGATGAACATATTCAATGCAATCATTACTTAGCATACTACTAGCTACTGATTAACTCAACATGCCTGAAACCCTCTTATATTACAAGCTCTAACCTCTAGCCCCTATATCAGAGAAATCTCTGATCAGGACATAACACATTGAATATTCTTACAATATAAGATATGTCAGTCAGCACACAGAAAGCAGCCTTCATCAGCACAGTCAATCTTCAGGGTCTTGAAGACCTACAAGAGATAAACAACATACTGAAGGTATCAGCATCAAATGCATTCAGCAGTGAATGTGAAAAGCTGTGAAGCTTCTTGACAAAGCTCAACCTATACATAGATTTCAATTAGAAGAAGTTCAACTTCAAAATGAACAAAGATCTATACATAGTAGTCTATTTTAAGAATGCAGTGTTCAACTGAGTCAATCTCAAACTGCATGAGTTTCTAGACAAGTCATCAAAGAAATGAGATGTCAATGAAGAGTTGATCTTTAGTGACTTCAAGAAGTTCAAGAAAGAACTTCAAAAGACTTTCAAAGTAATTGATGAGAAAAGAGCAGCAGAACAATGACTTTATACATTAAAGATGAATAAGTTAGCAGTTAAGTACTCAGTGAAGTTTCAGCACATTGTGGCCTTAACTGACTGAGACAATGATGTCTTAGTATTGCAATACTATTGAGGATTGAGTGAAGATATCAAAGATGAGATAGTCTGAAGAGACTGCCCTGAAGAACTTTAAGAGATGATAGATATCTTCATCAACATCAATAGTTGTCAGTGAGAACAATGAATGAAGAAGACAGAACCTTATACAGCTTCAAGAACATGAAGATAATGATTCATCATCAGGATGCAAGAAGACCTGATGAACCTCAACAATATTGAGAAGCACAATCAGAAGTCACAAGCTAGGTCAGTGAAGCATGAGTGCTACAACAGACAACTCATTAAGTCTCACACTTAATGAGCTGAGACTCACAAATGTTATAACTGTGATAAATTCAGACATCTTGTCAGGGATTGCAAGAAACCTTAATGACAGAGAAAAGAAGTTGCAACAGTGAACTCAGTGATAATGCATGATCAACTGAGCTGAACAGCCTGCTATGATGACAACTGCTTTGTGCACATGAGCAGCAAAGATGAAGTCAGATGATGGTCACAGAAACTTAAGAAGAGGCACAGTACTGATTACATCATGATGAGCAAATCAAAGAGATTAGCTATTCTAGAGAAAGTTGTCAAGAATGACTCAGACAAGATTAAAGAGATCAATACTTGCAAAACTCAGAAGATAGACACTGCAGAAGCTCAAGATCAAGAAGATCTTATTTGAATGTACCTGAATTTGAACACAGACCTGAAGGATGTTGACAACTGAGAAGTCAATATGAGACTTAAGCAGAGCTATGAGCATCTCAAGAATTGACATCTAGAATGATGTGAAAGTCTGCTAGAAGAGCAGCAGCAGACACTTTAAAAAGAAGTCACTGTTAACAAACAACACAAAGTGAAAACAGCAATTGTACAGCTAGAAGAGCTGATGATGACAGTATAACTCACAATATGAGATTAAGAAATGTCAGAGTGATCAAGAAAAGGTTATAAAATCAAGATACATCTATTCACAGGCTATGCAATGCTCACAGAAGAACATTGAATGCACACAGAAGAGTACATGCTATCTGAGTTTCTCAACAAAGTGAAAGCACTAGAGAATCTCATTCAATGCAAATATAATCAGTACAAGATGTACTGACATCTGAAACAAATCATCAGAAAAGAAACTGATGACTATACAAAACTGATCACAATCAGTGAAGAATCAGCATGATTCAAAGAACTATGAAGAAAGTTCACTGAATCACAAGATGAACTTTGAAGCATGAGCAGAGCTTAAGAAACTTCAATAGAAGCAAAAAGCTTAGAGAAGTCAAAAAATCTTAAGCTTTCTCAGCAAGACTAGGGACAAAGGAGCTTTTAATGTCTTAATGAACTGACAATGATCATAAGATATGGGTTAACATCAAAATACTGCTGAAGGGACAACTTTAAGTGATGGTAGATTCAGAAGTGATCAATAACTTTATCTCACAAAAAGCAATTGAATGGCTAGAACTGACACTGCAGTGAGTATCTAGACTCACACAAGTGTATATGATCAATGAAGAATACAAATGAATTCATAAGGAAGTTTATATCAAAGTCATAATAAGAAACAATTCACAGAAGTTGAGACTAGATGTTCTCAAGTCAGTCAAGTATGACACTATACTAGAAATGCTCTGATTACACAAAAAGAACTCACAGATTAACTGAATCAACAAAGAACTCTATGTGACAGAGAATGCATATGATGTCTCTGAACAACTGAAAAAGAGCTTATCAGAGCATAAGTCTTGAGATCATGAGATATCACTACTAAAGAGAAGAAAATCAAAGTGAATGTCACTTTATCTTATGAGCAAGAATTAGCTGAAGAAAGTCTGAGACTATCTTGCTGAGAATCTAAAGAGAGAATTCATCAGATCATTAAAGTCATCAGCAGAATATCTGATTCTGTTTATATCAAAAAAGAATGACATTAAGTGACTTTACATTGACTACAGACAACTCAACAAGATAACTTACTGAGATAGTTATTCTTTACTGCTGATAGAAGAATTGCAAGACAGACTAGAGAAAGTTAAGTGATTCACAAGTCTAGATCTGAAGGAAGTGTACTACTGTGTACACATGAAGAAGAGTGAAGAATGAAAAACAGCATTTTAAACAAGATATAAACACTATGAGTACACTGTTATGTCATTTGGGCTCAAGAACACCTCAGCCACCTTTTAGAGACTCATTAACAACATGTTAAGAGAATATCTCAATGATTTTGTGATTACATATCTTGATGATATTCTGATCTATTCAGACAATCTCAAAATGCACTGCAAACATGTGTGCAAGGTCCTAGCAAAGCTCAATGAACAAGTCATGTATGTGAAAAAGTCAAAAAGCAGGTTCAAAATCAAGAAAATACAGTTTCTAGAATATGTCATTCAACTTAATCAGATCAAGAAGGACTTCAAGAAAACAGAGGCAGTCTGAGACTGATCTACACTGTGAAAGATTAAGAAAGTACAAGTCTTTCTAGGGTTAATGAACTACTATTGAAAGTTTGTATTTAATTACACAAGAATTGTGAAATCTCTCATGTGTTTGACATGCAAGAATGAGAGATGACATTGAGATAAGAAACAGAAGAACGTGTTCTGCACATTAAAGAAAAGTCTTAGTGAAACTGCACACCTGTGAATACTCAATTAAGCATGCAAAAAGATACTGGAAACTGATGCATTGAATTTTGCAGTTGAAGCATGCCTATATCAGATCAAAGATGGGCAGAAGAAGTCTATTGCATATTGATCTAGGAAGTTGTCAGAACTTAAGAAAAGGTATGAGGTTCATGACAAAAAACTTCTTGCAATAGTGAAAGCACTGCAAGACTGAAGACCTTATCTTGCAGATATAAGCAAGTCTATTCAGATCTTTATGAATCATAAGAATCTAAGAAACTTTGTGATAATCAAGCAACTGAACTGATGACAGGTTTGCTGAACAGAACAGTTAGCAGACTTTGAATTTCAGATTCATTACAAGAAGAATAATGAGAACAGTGATGCAGACACTTTAAGTAGATGACCTGATCACAAAGAAGTGAAAACAATTCATGCTGAAATCCTGTGCAAAGATGAGAGAGAAACACTCATGAAAGGCTTAGCAGCAACATACAAGGTGAAGAATACTTTCTTGACAGATGACAAACTCATTAGAATGTGTCACAACAGCTGAGCTGGTGAACATTTAGAAGTTAAGTGTACAGAAGATCTTGTACAGAGAAGATGCAACATAGATGATCTTTGCAATTGAATTACAGAATACATTGTCAGATGTGATTCATGCTGACACAATAAGATTCAGAGAGATAAGCATTACAATGAAATAACATGACTAAATGCACTGAATGTACTCTGAGAGTCTGTTATCATAGACTTCATCATGAAACTATTAAAGTTCAAGGACTCAGCATGAGAAATCAGATTTGACAGCATATTGATCATAGTGAATAGATTAATGAAGTACATGATGTTCATTTCATTCAGAGAGACTGCAACAGCATCAGTATTGATGTACATCATACTGTGAGAATTGATTAGCAATCACAGGCTATTAAAGAAGTTTATCATCAATAGAGATAAGCTGTTCATGAGCAAGTTCTGAGAAATGCTCACAGCAGAACTCAGGATAAAACATAAGATGTTGATGACATATTATTCACAGATGAATGAACAGAGTGAGTAAATGAATTAAACAGTCAAGATGTACTTGCAACACTATGTTAACATTAAACAGAACAATTGAGTACAACTGCTGTCAATGGTACAGTTTACATACAACAATGCATGAAATGAGATCATGGGAAAGATGTCATTTGAAGTGAATTATGAATATTACTCAGAGGTTTGAAGAGATCTGCAAGTGCACAGATCTCAGAGTCAGAAAGCAATATTGAATATTGCTGAGCTCAAGAAACTGCATGTCAATCTTATGAAGAGAATTGAGGGGCAGAAGAGACAGACAACAGAGATAAAATCATTTGAGATTGATAAGAGAGTATATCTATGGATGGACAACATGTGAATGAAGAAGAAGAGCAAGAAACTCATAAACAAGAACATAGAGTCATTCATGATCAAGAGAAACATTAAGAAGCTAAGCTATGAACTAGACTTACTTTAAGGAATGCAAATACACTCAGTATTTCACACATCAATGCTTCAACAATGCAATCAGTTCATATCACTTCAAGCCACATCAACGCCTGTTGAACCCAAAAACAAATACAAAGTTGAGGAAATTCTAGGAAAAAGAATTATTAGTGAGAAAGCTCACTACCTTGTCAAATGAAAAGGATACAACACTTTAGAGAGCACATGAAAATCTTAAGATAACTTACTTAATTGTGTGAGGACACTTCAGCAATTTGAGAAGGAGGCTCAGAATTCATGAAAAAACTAGAACTCAGAAAGTTCAGAAGGAAATCAAGGTTTAAAATCTTAAATGGGTTTTTGTTATTCATTATTTCATTTATGTCATCATCAAGTTTCTCAGCAACACAGCAAACATTGACAAAAGTGCACAACTCATTCAGTTTAAGAGTCTTGAAAAGACAAAGAATCTTTGCATTTAGTGCAGAGAGATGAGCAGCTTGCTTCTTTAGTATTTTTTCTTGAACAGCACATTCATTCAGAATCACATTGAGTTCAGATTTCAATTGATTGTGAGCATGATTCAGAGATTCTAACAACATCAGAATGCAAGACTGATCACAATGAGTACATTTAGAACACTTCAGTGAATCAGTTATGATGATGCAAGTTGTCTGAGACAAGAAACAATGATTACAGACTGAAGAAGAAGTAAAACTGTATGTTGCAATGAATTTTGCAAGTTGCAAATGATTCTTCTGCTTAGAAGACAGCATGATGATGAAAAAGTTAAAATGAGATACACTTTCACTTATGAAGTCTAGAGGACTAGTCTTTAGAAGAGAGAGGATTGTGTTATGATCATATTCAGTAGTGATTATGTAGTAACTAGGTATATGTGAATACAGCATATTTACAGATATAAGATTGCTCAACTTAATATGCTTATGGCAACCTCAGCAAGACAATAGATCTCTGAGAGATCTATTAGCTTGTTATGCTTGTGGCAATCTCAGCAAGCACAGTGATTTAGCAGTATATAGGCAGACCATCTTTTCTAAGAAGATAAACATGTTCAATGCAATCATTACTTAGCATACTACTAGCTACTGATTAACTCAACATGCCTGAAACTCTCTTATATCACAAGCTCTAACCTCTAGCTTCTATATCAGAGAAATCTTCAATCAGGACATAACATATAGACAGATGCTTATCTTTGTAATTGAACAGCAACTAATTTCTTGATTAATAGTAAGCAAACAACTTTCAAGAAAGCTTTCATTGATGTGAAGTTATTCATTAATTACATTCATGTATAAGAATATAAGTGCTACAGCTATGTTGATCTCAAGTTATTATTTGAAGACAGATGCAATAAATTCATAAATTGAGAATGAGTAAGAGTCTTCATGAGCTACATTGAGAAAATCACAAAGCAGTATCAGCTTTAAGCTTCAGATCTTAAGCACATCATCAAGAATCACACTATGAAGTTTGCTGAAAGCAAGAAGAAAGACATTGTTGATCTTAAACTGCAACAATAGACATTAAATGTTCTTCTGAACAGAAGATTCATTAAATGTTTATAGAAGAAGTCAATCATTGTGAAGATCACAGCTTCAGATTAGACATTCACAACTTAGAACAGTAAGATGCAGTCTGACTTAATCATGATTAAGATCAACAAGTCTTAAGATAAACAACATGAGATCAAGTTGACTGCAGTCAATCTAGATGAGTTGTTAGATGAGAAGATTAACACTAATTAAGTCAAGATGATGACACTTAAAGAAGTCAGAATCTTTCTGTGCATTGAGATTTCAAAACAAAAGAGAGACAACAACAACAACAATTAAGATGCAAATGAGCTCTTAATCAAAATATTGAGAGTTATGCTGACATTTATAACATTCTTTACAGACAAAGAAGATTCTGTAATCAGATCTAACATTTCAATGTCTGTCATCTATGCTGAAGCAGTGAGAGACTCAATCTGAGAAGAAATGTAAAAGAATGTCATTTATATAGAGCTGACAGTCTTGACAGTAAATGAAATATGAAAAGAGACTGTGCCATTAAGAAAAGTCAACATTGTAATCAGTAAATGAATCTTTAAACTTAAGCTGAACACTGATGAATTCTTAAACAAGCTTAAGACAAGACTTGTGACAAAAGACTTCTCACAGATATACAGTATTGACTATAAGAATATTTTTGCTCTCACTGCTAAGTTTAACACTCTGCAAGTCTTTCTGACTATTGTTACACTCAAAAATTTAAAGTGTCATCAAGTAAATGTCAATAACATCTTCACAGAATTCTTTTTAAAGAAAACAATCTATATAACACTCTTTTCTGAAGTCAATGTTGCATCTAATTGTGTTCTGTGCATACTGCACAGCCTTTATGATCTTAAGCAAGTCACACAGAACTGTTAAAAGGTGGCACCACACTTTTAGCCACAGCTATTGTGAGTTATATATCTAACACTCCCCCTAACCCGCGATTGGCCAGCATGCTCATACGTCACTTACTCAGCTTCTCACAGGCAGAAAGAATGTACATACAACATAGTTTAAACTTACAACCTTGAGCTTATGCAGGTAAGGCAGCCAACACATATTCAACATCATTACACCAACCTGAGCTCATAACCTGTTAAAAGGTGGCACCACACTTTTAGCCACAGCTATTGTGAGTTATATATCTAACAAGAACTGATATAAATGATGTGTCATTAAACTACTTAAATTAAGTTTTCATCAAAGCAAAACTGATTTCTGTCTTCTTCTTCACAGCATTAAAAGAATTATGCTGCTTCTTTATGTAAACAATATTGTTGTGACTTCAACAAATCTGTTATACATTCTCTGATTTAAGTAAGCTCTTGCAGACATGTTCAAAGTTAAGAATTTGAAAGAGACACAGAAAATTCTCAGCATTTAAGTCATATACAATTACAAAATGAGAACTCTGCACCTGAATCAGATTCACTATGTAAACAAGATACTAAAGAATCTTCATATGCAATCTGATAAGCACAGAGTCATCAGCATTTCATTTAATGAATATAATATTTTTTTGCTTTGTCAGCTTAACTGATTAAAGAATAAATCAAAGACAGTATTAACAGACAATTAAAAGTCTAATGTATGCAGCAATTCATACTTAATTAAACATCATCTTTGCATTAAATTAACTAAGTCAATATCTCAGCAATTTTGTAAAGCATTATGAATATGCACTTAAGAAACTACTGCAGTATGTAAGATTAATCATCAATCTCAACATTATGTACAGCTTTAGTGAGAGTCAAGCAATGCTTAAATACTCTGACTTCAACTATGCTTTGAATAAGCAGAATCAGAAATCAATTTTAAAGTGTGTCTATATGCTTAAAGATGAATCAGTGTTGTGAACAAGTTAAAAGCAGAAGTTTGTCATCATCTTAATCACTGAGATCAAATACATGATCATGTCAATGTGCATGAAGACTGAGATCTGACTTGAATAGATGTTAAGAGACATGAACATAAGCAAATATCTTGAAGTCAACTTACACTGTGTAAACATTCAAGAGAACAAAGCTCATCAGACTTCTTTATTTATTTAGTTCAGAAAAGATAATTAAGCTGTTTTGATCTTGATCAAGAATGTATATGTACATGAGTGATTAAAGTACATTGATGTCTTTTATTACAACATCTACAATCTGCATAAGTGCAATCAGATTCAGATAGACTTTGTGTTCAGTCAAGAAATGATTGCTGACAGACTTATTAAGTCTTTGCTTAGACAGATCTTTAAGTGATTCATTGAATTTATGAAACTCACTATTAATGATTAGTTGAATTCTTAAATGATTTGTTGAACTCTTAATGATGCATTTAGTCATCTAATGTTTGCTGTCAGTGAGAGTCAATAGACACAGCCTCACTGAGTAAGAGTGTTGAAAAATGATGTTTTAACTACTTCTATGAAGCAAAATAGAATTAGCATCAGGAACTGAGTGAAGACTCTGCTTACATTAACTGCAGTTAACATTCTTTCTACTTCTTCTGTAACTCTCTTAATCAAGATGTGCCCATAGACAACACAGTTTAGAGATTTCATTAAACAGCATAGTATAGCATAAGTATTCATTCCTTTCAATACACATCAACATTAAGTTTTTTAGCTTAATAACAAAGAATTTTAGCAGTCATCTTTAATTTATCTACAGTGCTTGAAACATTCTCTGCTGATGAATAATTGTAGTTAGCAGAAAGCATAACATTATTAATGATGATGATGAGAGTAGTGAACAGAGCAACAACATAACAATAATGAGAAGTTGCTGAGTCAACAGACAAAGAAAATTTAGACTTTATATGATTTAGAACAATAAGTAATCATTATATTAATATAAATTTATATTTATAAAAGCTGCACTGAATACTCTGCACATCTTAATGACAGTTTATACATAAATTACAGAGAAAATAACAATCATTAAATTTAGTTTAAATATACACTGTAAATGATCTGTCTTCATGTACACAGTTGTTGTAGATGACTGACTCACATTTTTTATGAATGTAAGTAATAGCAACTTCACAATATGTTTAATGAGTGCAAAAATGATTCAGATTCATATTGATATGCAAAATTAACTGTTAAATTATTAACAACATCTTAAACTCAGTCTTAAGTCAACTCTTCAACAGCAAATTAGTCAGAACATTAAGCAATAAAAAGTTAAGCTGATCAGCAGTTAATTCATTAAAGAGAGAAAAGAAAGCAATATTAAAAGTAGAATATTTAATTAATTTTAGATATTATTAGTCTTCAAATTAAAATCAAGACAACAATATATTAAAAGAAGAGTTTTGCAAGCTTTTTTTAAGATAAGAATGATCAGTAATTTTGTAAATACAATTAGAAGTAAACTTCTTTTAGTTTAAGTTGTTGTCATCTACATTTAATAATGAAGTGACAGTGACACAATGTGAAATACAGATCTTAAGAAATGATCTATAAAACATTAATAATATATTATAAACATATCATGAAAGCTTACATGATAATAAAGCAAATAAAAAATTGATAAGTTAATGAAGTAATGATTAAAAGTTGAAGTGTGATTAAAAATTAAAGAAAGAAGAAAAGAATTTCTTTTAAGAAATTATAATTAATGATATAGACAGACAGTGTGAACAGTGAATAATTTATCTTATTATTATGACAATAATGATCTGCACTTTTAGCTGCTTTTGAATGACAGTAGCAATGTGGAGTGAAGTAACACAATGTGAATGCAAATTACAGACAGAAATTTTACAGAATGTCAAGCAAATCTCTGCATTCATATCAGTGAACTGTTGTGACTGTGCAGTAGAGAAGAATGTGATATCATTGCTTACTCATCTCTTACTAAGCATCCCTATTTATGTCTTAGTCATCATTTCCTATATATACTCTACATAGCGTAAACGAATAGGGACAACTTTCTACGAACCGATTCACATCTTGATGAAGCTTTGGCAGCGCTCAAGTGTACCTTGTGCTTGCACCCCCTTCCAAGTTTCTCGATGGCAGCCATACCAGGTGAGCCAGATAACTCTATACAGAGACTGCAAGATGCCCTGAAAGCTTCAGAAAGCTTTCTGGCCCCAGTCTTGCGCAAAGGTAAGTAAGGCGTCGACTAGTTGCTGCTGAGGTGGGCCCGATTTTGAC
>JAABVA010002537.1_pt1 | contig 18086 bp, 14 predicted proteins | sample 5560331 | NCBI WGS metagenome assembly JAABVA01 (sample SAMN12812661, study PRJNA571458) | rock metagenome | isolation source: Antarctica rocks | place: Antarctica: Victoria Land, Mt New Zealand sud | collected 2016-01-07 | reverse complement strand
GCCTGCCCGTGGTCGCCGCCGTCCGCAACCGGGGTGCAAGGGGCAGGCCGCCCCTTGTCGGGCGCAGCCCGATGTCGGCTATTGCCTGCCTGGATTTTGCCCCTTGACATTCAATACCGGATCTACCGTATCTATTGTGCTTATTCGCGCCCAATTTTTGTTCTCTCATGGGTCAGGCGCGCGGGAAGGGCAGGACCCAGATCCACACGAGGGCGGCGAAGGTGACCCCGCCCGCGACGACGAGGATGTGGAAGACCTCGTGGAAGCCGAGCACGCGGGGGAAGGGGTCGGGCCAGCGGCGGGCGTAGACGAGCGCGCCGAGCATGTAGAGGAGACCGCCGAGCGCGAGACCAGCCGTGGCCGGCCACGGAAGCCTGTCCAGGAATGCCGGGACGGCGAGCGCCGCGATCGAGCCCATTCCGACATAGAGGGCGGCGCGCAGCCCGCGCGACGCGCCCGGCGTGAGCGTGGCGCAGCCTACGCCGGCGGCGGCCAAGCTCCAGATAACGCCCAGGATGGCGGGGCGTAGGGGGCCGGCCAGGACGTTGAAGCAGAGCGGCGTGTACGTGCCCGCGATCTGCACGAAGATGTTGGCGTGGTCGAGCGCGCGCAACCGGCGGCGCACCGGCGCCGTCCAGTCCCCGATGTGGTAGGCCGCGCTGACGCTGTAGAGCTCGACCATGCTGAGCCCGAAGATGAGTATCGACACCAGGCGGGGCGGGTCGGCGCGGCTGCGCCAGCAGATGACGACAGTGAACGTGGCCGCGGCGAGGGCGGCCGCCGCGTGCAGCCACCCGCGCAACAACGGTTTCGGCGGGACAACCTCGTCGCCCCACGCTTGGGTCCGCGCCCACGCCCCCTCGCACATGCCGCCTCCCGTCCTCGACCACCCTGTTGCGCCTATACTAGAAGCGTACGCGGTCCCGTGACTTGGAGGAAACGGCGCCGACGCTCGACAGCCCGAGAGCCTGACATCCGCGTTGATGTTTACGGGCATTTGTAGCTACAATCTCAGGCAGGCAAAAACGACGGGTATAGGCAGGGGACGCCGACCTTCCTGGCGCACAATAGACGTGCGGCGGGATCAGGAACCGTGATTAGGCAGGAATGAAGGGGGACAGAGCATGACAGCGGTTGAGCAGGCGCCGGCCACGCAATTCGACACGGCCACCATCATGGGCGGACTCTATGGGGACGGCATCGTCGGCCACAAAGGCGCCTTCGACCGCTCCTGGGCGCAGGCCCTCGGGGAAGACATCGAGCGGCTCTTCCAGGACGCCCTCGATCGCCCGGGCGGCGCCGTCGGGCGCGGCCGCCACCGCTACTACGTCGAGATCCACCCGGAAGATATCCGCGGTTTCGTCGATCTCGTCACGCATCCCTGGGTGGTCGCCGTCTGTAAGGCCGTGCTCGGCCCGGACTACAAAGTCGTCGAGATTGGCTTCGACGTGCCGCTGCCCGGCGCGCTCGACCAGCCCTGGCACCGCGACTTTCCGGCGCCCGAGGACACCCTGACCGGCCGGCGGCTGAACTCGCTGGCGTTCAACCTCACCACTGTCGACGTGTCCGCGGACATGGGGCCGTTCGAGGTCGCGCCCGGCACGCAGTGGGACGACCCAACCGAGTTCGAGCACGGCATGTTCCCGCCCAAGTCGTTCTATGGGCGCTACGAGGGTCGCGCCCAGCGCAAGACGCCCAAGATGGGCGACATCTCGGCGCGCTCGGCGCTCACTATCCACCGCGGCACGGAGAACCACTCGGATAAGCAGCGGCCGGCGCTGGTGCTGGGCGTGGACGCGCCGGGGGCGAACAACGCGGAGCGGCACGACCTGCAACTCAGCCGCACGTATTACGAGGCGTTGCCGGAGCCGGTGCGCCAGCATATCACCTGCCGAGTGGTGGAGAAGCTGGAGTCGATCGTCCAGGGGCACACCATCGAGGGCCTCATGATGGGCGACGCCTGAGCGTCTGAGTAACCCTCTTTATGCCGTTGACGCGCGCGCAGGTCCGGGTTGCGTTGACCATCGCTGGTTCGGACAGCGGGGGGGGCGCCGGGCTGGCGGCCGACCTGAAGACCTTCCTGGCCCATCGGGTACACGGCACGGTCGCCGTCACCTGCGTGACGGCGCAGGACACCGTGGGCGTTCGGGCGATCGAACGCATGCCGATGGAGTTGGTGCGCGCCCAGATCGTGGCGGTGCTCGACGACCTGGCCCCCGAGGCGGCCAAGGCCGGCTTCCTGGCCGGGCCGGCGGCGATCGAGGCGATCGCTGCGTTGGACGACCGCTTGCCGCCGCTGATCGTCGATCCTGTCCTCGTCGATAAGAATAGCCGCCAGATCCTGGGCGACGACACGCTGCACGCGCTGCGCGCGTTGCTCCTGCCGCGCGCGGCGCTGATCACGCCCAATCTGGCCGAGGCGGCGCTGCTCGCGGGGCGGGAGGTGCGCGATCGCGCCGGCATGGAGGCTGCGGCGACGGCGCTGCTCGAGGCGGGCGCCGCCGCCGCGCTGATCAAGGGTGGCCGGCTGGGTACCGACCGCAGCCCGGACCTGCTGGCCACCCGCGCCGGCGTGTGGGAGTGGCTGGACGCGCCGCGGGTCTCCACCACGGCCGTCCATGGCAGCGGGGATACGCTGGCCGCCGCCATCGCCGCCCGTGTGGCCTGGGGGGCGGACATCCCGACAGCGGTCCGCCTAGCCAAATCCTATGTCACCGCCTGCCTGGAGAGTTCGCTGGAGATTGGGCAGGGCCAGGGGCCGGTCGGACACCCCTCCGCCCCGGTTTTTTAGGTTTCGTCCCCAGCCATGGTTCCTTCGGAACCAGCCCTTGGCTATCCCTTCCACCACGCCCAACTATTCCAGGTCTCGTACGCGTAGGGCGCCGGGGCGTAGTTGTGGAGCGTGTCGGCATGGCTGTCGAGCACGGGCGGATCGTAGAGCCATAGGGCGGGTAGGTCATCGCGCATCTGCCGCTGCATCTGTGCGAAGATGGCCTTGCGGCGCGCGAGGTCCGTCGTGCTCTCCTCCGCCGCGATCAACCTGTCGTAGGTTGGGCTGCTGTAGCGGCCGTAGTTGCTGCCCGATGGTGGGAATTGGTTCCCTTTGAAGTACGACGAGATGGTGATGCTGGGGTCGTACACGAGCCCGTTCTCCCACTCGCCGATGTCGAAGTCGCCTTTGGGGAAGACACTGCCGAAGAAGGTGTCGCTGGGATAGTTCACGATGCGCAGATCGATCCCCAGGTCTTGGTAGTTCTGGAGCGCGATCAACTCGTCCTGGGCGCGCCACGGGTTGCGCGCGGTCGTCGAGTAGCGTAGCGTGAGCGTCTTGCCACTTTTGTGACGGCGGCCGTCGCTCCCGAGTTTCCAGCCCGCGGCGTCGAGCAGACGTCCGGCCCTGGCCGGGTCGTACGGGTACGGCGTGACCTGCGGGGCGTAGGCGAACGACGTCGGCGCGATGTCGGAGCCCAGCGGCAGCGCCGTGCCCTTCCAGACATCCTTGATCATGGCGGCGCGGTTCAGGCCGTACTCCAGGGCCTGACGCACGCGCACGTCCTGCAGGATCGGGTTCTTCAGGTTGAGCAGGCCTTGTTCGAAGTTGGGGGCCGTGCTGGCGATGGTGGTGTAGCCGCCGATACGGCGGTAGCGGTCGAGCTGGGAGATATCGAGGAACCAGGCGCAGTCGACCTCGTGGGCGGCAAGGGCGTTGGCCAGCGCCACCTGGTCGGGGATAATCTTGAAGACGATCTTGTCCAGGTACGGCAGCCCCTCGGCCGCCCTGTAGTACCGGGGGTTGCGGACCACCGTGATGCTGTCGCCAGACTTGCGCGCGGCGACCATGAACGGCCCGCTGGCCACGGTGGGCTGGAGGGTGAAGCGGTTTGTGTTCAACGCCGTCGCGCTCAGCTTGCCGAGGACGTGTCGGGGCAGCGGCATGACCTGGTCCACCCAGACGGCCAGGAACGGCGCGTACGGCGACGTGAGGTGAAACGTGATGCTCAAATGGTCGCGCGAGACATCCGCGCTCTTGATGTGGTCGAATCCGGCCGTGCTGTTGACGATGAGGCCCTTGCTCGTCCACGTGCGCCACGAATAGTCGACGTCGCGGGCGTCGAGCGGAGCGCCGTCCGACCATCGCAGGCCGGGGCGCAGATGGAAGGTATAGGCGCGCCCGTCGCGCGAGATACCGCCGTTCCCGACGGTCGGGATCGCGGCGGCCAGGCCCGGATGCAGCGCGCCGTGGTCGTCGGAGTAGAATAGGGGCGCGAAGATGGCCTCCTGGACCATGATCGAGAAGGCGATAAAATCCGTGTTAGGGATAAGGCGGGACGGCTCTTCGAAGAAGCCGTCTACGACGGTCCCTCCCCGTCGCGGGCTAGTGGCCGTGGCCGCGTGGCTCGCCGTGTGCGGGGCCGGCCCGACGAGGGCCAGCACACAGGTAAGTACTGTCACGGCAAGGGCGCCGGCTTTGTGGATCACATTTTCCTCCTTGATTGGCCGGATATGGGTAGACCACCGTATGCTGAGGAATATATCATAAAGGCGATGGGTTTACTAGTATTTAGCCGCGGGGGACCGTACGTTGTGCGGACGCCGCGGCGAGGGGGGTGACGGATGGACTGGCCCGCGCTCAATGTGTCGACCGGCCCGGGCGAGGTCGGGGACTGGACGCTGCGCGCCGCCGCGCGGCCGCCGCTGTCGCACCATGACCCGGCGTTCGTCGAGCTCTTCGCGCGTACCGCGGAGCTGCTCCGGCGGGTCTATCGGACGGAGTACGATGTGGTGATGCTGCAGGGCGAGGCGGTGCTGGCGCTCGAAGCAGCCGCCGCGAGCCTCGTGGCGCCGGGCGACCGCGTCCTCAATCTGGTCTCGGGGTCCTACGGAGCCTGGTACGCCGGCTACATCCGCCGCGCCGGCGGTGAGGTGGTCGAGCTGCGGGTCCCCTACAACGAGGCCATCGATCCGGAGGACGTCCGGCGCGCCCTGCGCGACGATCCGCGCATCAGGTATTTATCGGTTGTCCACGTCGAAACACCGTCGGGCACGGTCAACCCGGTGCGTGAGATCGGGCGGGTGGCGCGGGAGCGCGGCGTGCTGACCATCGTGGACACCGTATCGGGTTTGGGCGGGACCCTGCTCTCGCCGGAGGAATGGGGCATCGACGTCGCGATCTCCGCGCCGCAGAAATGCCTGGGCGGGCTGCCCGGCCTCGCCCTGCTCAGCGTCAGCCCGGCGGCGTGGGCGGCGATGGAGCGCCATCCCGCGTCTGTCCGCGGCAGCTATCTCTCGCTCCTCGACTGGAAGGACGCCTGGCTCGCCGAGCGCCGCTTTCCGCACACTCCGTCGGTGAGCTTGGTCTATGCGCTGGAGGCGACGCTCGGGCGGGCGCTCGACGTCGGGATCGAGCGGCTCGCGGCGCGCCACGCTGTGGTCGCGCGCGCCTGCCGCGCCGGTGTTCGGGCGCTCGAGCTGCGGACATGGCCGGCGCGCGACGAGATCGCGGCCACGGCGGTCACGGCGGTGGCCGTGCCGGAGGGGCTCTCCGACGCGCAACTGCGCGGACACCTGCGCGAGCGGTACGGCGTCATGATGTCGGGCGCATCCGGCGACTTGGCGGGAAAGGTCTTCCTGCTCGGCCACATGGGCGAGACAGCGCGCCCGAGCGTGCTCGCGGCCGAGCTTGCCATGCTCGAGCGGACCCTGGCCGACCTGGGCCACCCCGTCGCGCTGGGGACCGGGGTGGGCGCGGCGCTGGCGGAGCTAGCCGGCTGGGGCGAGGGAGGGGCGTGATGGCCGGATAGGCGCGCCGCTCAACTGCCGTTCCCGCGCCGCGCGGTAGGTCGTTAGTCGCCGGCGGCCGACGGCTGCTGTTGCTGCTGTTGGTAGCCGGCGGTCTCGGCGAGTCCGAGGCGGCGGTGCAGGCGGGCGAGCGGGTGCGGCGCCCACCAGTTGAGCCCGCCGAGCAGGCGCATCGTGGCCGGGACGACCAGCGCGCGCACGATCGTGGCGTCGACGGCCACGGCGATGGCCAGCCCCAGCCCCAGCGCCTTTATCAGAGACACGTCGGCCAGCGCGAAGGCGGAGAAGACCACGACCATGATGGCCGCCGCGCCGGTGACGAGCCGCCCGCTGCGCTCCAGCCCCTCGGCCACCGCGGCGCGGTTGTCGCCGCCGCGCTCGTAGGCCTCCTTGATGCGGCTGAGCAGAAGCACTTCGTAGTCCATGGAGAGGCCGAACACGATGCAAAACAGCAACACGGGCAACAGGGGGTCGATCGACGACGGCGTGAAGTTTAGCGCTTTGCTCAGGTGGCCCTGCTGGAAGACCCAGACCATCGCCCCGAACGAGGCCGTGATGGAGAGCACATCGGTGATCACGGCCTTCAGGGGCAGCAGCACCGAGCCGAGCAGCAGGAACAGCACGAGGTAGGTCGCGCCGACGATGAACGCCAGCGCGGCCGGGGTGTCGGCCATGATCCTGTTCGTCGAGTCGATGTCGTAGGCGGTCTGACCCGCCACCAGGATCGTGCCGTCGCCGGCCGTGCGCCCTGCCCGTATGCGGCGCACGACCGCCCGCGCCCTGTCGCTCGTGGCGGGCTGCGCGGTGACGGCGTAGAGCACGGCGATATGCGCGCCGGCGCTGGAACGGAGCGCGTGCTGTAGCGGCGCGGGGAGGGCTGGCCGGGGGCCGTCGTAGAGGCGCTGGTAGTCGGCGCGCCCGAGCGCGGGAGAGATGTTGAACGGGCTCTCCACGCGCGCCACGTCCGGCAGCGCGGCCAGCCGGCGCGCCAGGTCGTAGAGCGCGCCGGAGCGCGCGTAGGTCAGCGGCCGGCCGGGAAACTGTACCACGACCGGGATGTAGGTGGCGTCGCTGTTGGCGAAGCGCTCTTGCAGCAGGGCGCCCCCGCGCGACACCTCGGTGGTGGACGGGAGAGTGCCGAGGTCGCTTGACGCGGCCAGGCGCATGCTCAGGAAGGGCGAGCCGGCCAGCAGCAGCAGCGGTATCGTTACGGCGAGCACGAGTACGGGGCGCCGCATCACGGCGTCGGCCAGGCGGCGCCACACGCCCTCTGTGCCCACGCGCCCGAGCGGGAGCCTCCACGCGTCGACGCGCGGCCCCAAGAGGGCCAGCACGGCGGGGAGGAACGTGAGCGCGTAGACCACGGCGAGCGCGACCACGACCGTGCCGGCCAGCCCCATCGAGGCCAGCAGCGTGCCTTGGTAGAAGAGCAGGCCGGCCAACCCGATGGCCACCGTCAGGCCCGAGAAGGCGATGGCGCGGCCGGCCGTGGCCATGCTGCGCGCCAGCGCGTCGGGCACGGGCGCGCCCTGCGCTAGCTCTTCGCGGAAGCGGTTGACGATGAAGAGCGAGTAATCGATGGCCACGCCGAGACCGACCAGGGTGACGACGTTGAGCGCGTACTGCGACACGTCGGTCGCGCGCGTCAAGAGGTAGATGCCGCCGATGCCGCCCACGATCGAGAGCACCCCGACGCCGAGCGGCAGCAGCGCGGCGACGACCGTGCCGAAGACGAGCAGCAACAGGATGAGCGAGAGCGGCAAGGAGACCAGCTCGGCGCGGCGCAGGTCGCGGTTGAGCGTGCGGTTGAAGGTCGAGGCGACGGCGATGTCGCCCGTGGCGGTGACCTCGAGGCCGCGCAGGGCGCTCGGCGCAATCAGCTGGCGCAGCCGCGGGTAGTCGTTCCGGGCCGTCCTGAAATCGCCCTTGACGTAGACGGTGACCAGAGCGTAGCGCCCGTCGCGCGACACGAGCGACCGCGCGGCGGCCGGCGCGGCGTCGTAGGGCGTGACCACACGGCTGACGCGACCGTCCGCGCGCAGCGGCGCAAGGGCCGCTTTCACGGCCAGACGGACACGTGGGTCGATGACGCGCAGCGCAGGGCCGCCGAACACGACGCCGAACGACTGGCCCCCACCCGTCGTGGCCGGGAGCTCCCGGCCGATCAGGTCGCCCGCGCGGGTCGACTCGGCCCCCGATAGGCCGCTGGTGCGCAACTCCCCGCCGCTCGCGAGCGCGATGCCCGAGAGCGCGAGCAGCAGGAGTGAGAGCGCCAACACGGGCACGCGCCTGCGGTAGACGAAATAGCCCCAGCGCGCGAACATGGACGCCCTCTCATTTCTGCTGTCTCTATCGTGACCAGTATACCTACTCGGCGACTGTGGGCTCGATATTGCCAAGATGCGACGATCGGGCGATTTCTGTGCAGTGGATTGCGGATAACTCTGTTTACGCCGCGCCCTCGACGTGTTTTGATGGTCGTATGAAGAAAACAGTTCGCGCTTCGCGCTGCGCCCGCAAACGGGCCCTCTCGTTCGCCCTGCTCGCCTCGCCGTCCCTCGTCCTGCTCGCCGCTCCCGCTCATGCCCACGCTGCCGTCGCCGCCTGCGGCGCCACCTATACAGTGCGCCCCGGCGACTCCTTGTGGAGCATCGGCGCGGCCTGCGGCGTCGGCCCCGCCACGCTCAGGAGCCTCAACGCTTCCGTCCTCGGACGCTACCTGCTGCCGGGCCAGACCCTGCGCCTGACTTCCTACACGGCGGCTGGGGCCTATGCGCCGGGTCCCGCCGCCACACCCGGCGCGTCCAGCCCAGGCGCCTATGTGGTGCACCCCGGCGACGCCCTCGACATCGTCGCCCAGCGCCTCCACACCTCGGCCGCCGCCCTCGCGGCGGCCAACGGCCTGACCAACGTCAACCGCATCCGCGTCGGGCAGGTCTTGCGCTGGCCCGTCGCACGTGTTTACCGCTCCGCGACGGCAGGCGCCGGGACCACGACGGCCTATCAGCCCTCCTCGTACACAGGTTATCTGGTCCGCCTCGGCGATACCCTCTCCGGCATCGCGCTGAGCCGCAACCTGTCGCTCAACGCGCTCGCCGCGGCGAACGGCATCACCAACGGGCGGCTGCTGCGCGCCGGCAGCGTGCTGCGCCTGCCCCTCTCCACTGGCTCGGCCAGCTCGGCTGTCGCCCAGGGGACGCCCCCGCGTGTTGCGAACGCCCCGGCGGCCGTCCCCGCGGTGGCGGCCACCACGACCATCCTCTCCAGCGGCGCCTATCGCGTCAAGGCGGGCGACACTCTCTCGGGCATCGCGCTGGCGCTCGGCCTCACGCTGGATCGCCTGGCCTCGTCGAATGGACTCAATCTCCAGATGCCCATCCAAGTGGGCCAGACCTTGCGCTACGCCATCCTCCTCTACAATAGCTCTTCGCGCGCCGAGATCGGCGCTGTGCTCGACCAGCAGTCGGCCATCGTCGGCATCGAGGGCGCCCTGCTCAAAGCCGTCGCTTGGCGCGAGAGCAGCTGGCGCATGGTCGACGCGGCCGACGGCGGGATCGGCGTGATGCAGTTGATGCCTGACACGGTGGACTGGCTCAAGACGACCTACGTGCCGGGCGCGTGGGACGCGCACAACCTGACCGACAACGTGCACGCGGGCGCGGTGCTCCTGCTCGTCTACGATAGGATGTACGGCGGTGATATAGCCCGCGTGGCCACTGCCTATCACGGCGGCATGGGCGTGGTCGGTCAGACGCCTACCGCCGAGATGACTCACTACATCGACACCGTCACCTCGTTCCGGCAGGCCTTCCTCAGCGGGGTATTCCCAGGATAGCCGGCGGGGTATTCCCAAGATAGTCGATGGTCGAAAGTACTACGAGGGGTGGGCGGCGCGTTACCTGACGCGCCGCCCACCCCTCGCCTTTTGCCGCGGTTTTATCTGTGCCTATCGACCATGGGCCATGGGCCATGGGCCATTCACGCTGCGTTGATGTGCGTGCAGTAGCCGTCGACGGCCGCCGGGGCGGGGATGGTCTCGCTGGGGCGGCCCAGCAAGTAGCCCTGCACGCCCTGCACGCCCGTCGGCCTGTCCCCGTTCGGGACGCCCGCGTGGCGCGCCAGGTCGAGCAGAGCCATGTCCTCGATGCCCTCGGCGATGACGTAGGTGTCCATCTCGCGCGCGATGGCGATGATGCCGGCCAGGACGGCGCGCGCCGCCTTGTCGCCGAGCGCCTTGACGAGGACGGCGCGGTCGATCTTGACGTAGTCGACGGGTAGCTGGCTCAGCATCTCCAGGCCCGCGTTCCCGGCCCCCGTGTCGTCGAGCGCGAGCTTGAAACCGAGCGCGCGCAGGCGCGTGGCCTCGCGCACGACGACCGACAGCCGCGCCATGGATCGCTCGGTCAGTTCCAGCACCACCCGCGCCGGCGTCAGCCCCGCTGCGGCGACGGCGTCGACGAGCGCCGCCCCCGCCAGGAGGTCGAGATCGAGCGTCTGAGGCGAGATGTTGAGGAAGAGCAGGGCGTCGGGCGGCAGCTCCGCCGCGCGAGACAGGATGGCCGCGCGGCACAGGGCGTCGAGGTCGTGCGCGCGCCCGATCCGCTCAGCCGTGTCGAAGGCCTCCTGCGGCCCGGCGAAGCCGTAGTGCGGGTCCGGCCGCGTCAGGGCTTCGAAGGCGAGGATCTCCCCGCGATTCACGTCCCAGATCGGCTGGAAAGCCACGGCGACCCTTCTTTCGACCAGCAGATGGCGTAGGGCATGCGCCGTGGCCGACGACAGGATGGAGGCGCTCTCGCGGATCTCTTCGAAGGTGACGACGGCGTTGCGCCCGCGCCGCTTGGCCTCGCAGAGGGCGGCGTCGGCCTGCTCCTGCAGCGTGTCGGCGCCGGTCTCATCGGGCGTGAGGGTGGCAACGCCGACGCTGACGGTCGTGGCGCACAGGTTGCGCTGCACGTCGCCGCGTAGCCGCTCCAGCACGACCATAGCATTCCCCAACCCGATGTGCGGCAGCAGCAATGCGAACTCGTCGCCGCCGAGCCGGTAGGCGCGATCCTCCACGCGGCCGCCGCGTAGGAGCGACGCCACGGCTGTCAGCACCAAGTCGCCGTGGACGTGGCCGTTCTGGTCGTTGACGACCTTGAACTCGTCGACGTCGATGAGCGCCAGCGTCAGCGGCTCCCTGTGGCGTCGCGCCCGCGACACTTCCCGATAGTACTCCTCCTGGTAGGCGCGGTGATTGCCCAGTTCGGTGAGGTGGTCGGTCAGCGCGGCGTGGCCAAGCTGCGCCAGCTGTGTCCGCGTCGCCTCGTCGGCGCGGCGCTGGTAGGCCCGCAGGACGGACACACAGAGGGCCAGCAGCAGCAGGCCCAGGGCGAAGACGACGATAGTCGCGACCTCGACAAGGCGGGCCTGCCCTGACCGGGCGCCCAGATAGGCGGCGGCGCGCGTGTGCCCGTCGACATCCTGCACGGTCGCGTCCGCCCATAGCGCGCACCCAGTCAGGACGGTCAGCGCGGCGGCCAGACCATAAGGAGAGAGGCGACTAAAGAGCCCGATGCGTTGCACGCCAGTCACGCCAGTCACGCCAGTCACGCGGATCTACGCCTCCGGCGCGGGGCTAGCGCGCCACGAATAAGCTAGATGAGGGGCTGTTCCCTGCTACTATCGGTGGCGTTCGTGGCGCGATCCATCCCCCAATCGGGCTAGGCTACCGGGGTGTGAAGTCCGTGTCGCCGTCCAGGCGCGCGACGAACGCGGCGAGCAGGGTGATGGCGTCCTCGATGTCGGAGATCTCAATCGTCTCGACGGGAGTGTGCATGTAGCGCAGGGCCACGCTGACCACACCGGTCGCCACGCCGCCGCGCGAGCGCTGGATGGCGTCGGCGTCGGTCCCCGAGCTCCCTGGCGCCGGCTCGACCTGGTAGGGCACGCCGGCCGCCTCCGCCGCGGCGACGAGGCGCTCGAAGACGACCGGGTTGACGCTCGGCCCGCGCGCGATCACCGGCCCCTTGCCCATCCGCACGTCGCCGAGCCGCCGCTTGTCGCCGCTCCCCGCGCCGGGGTGGTCGAGCGCGTGCGTGACGTCGACCGCGATACCGACGTGGGGGTTGACCGAGAACGTGCTGGTGTAGGCACCGCGCAGGCCGACCTCCTCCTGCACCGTCGCCACCGCGGTCAGCGACGCCGCCAGCTTCAGTCCGTCTCCGCGCCGCGCCGCCACCTCTTTGAGCGTCTCGGCCACGATGAACGCGCCCATCTTGTTGTCGAGCGCGCGCGAGACCACGCGGTCCTCGGCGAGCGTCAGGCGCTCCAACCCGACCGCGAAGGTGATCGGGTCGCCGACGCGCACGCGGCCGGCCGCCTCGTCGCGCGACCGCGCCCCCACGTCGATCCACAGGTCGCGCAACTCGACCTTTTTGTCGCGCTCGTCACCCTGCATCAGGTGGACCGGACGCCGGCCGATGGCCCCGAGGATAGGGTCCCCGGAGGCGGGGTGGATGCGCACGCGCTGGCCGGGCGCGATGACGGGGTCGTGCCCCCCGATGGGGCCGAAGTAGACGAAGCCGTCGTCGTCGATGTACGTGACCATGAAGCCGATCTCGTCGACGTGGCCCGCCAGCAGCACGCGCGGCGCGCCGCTCGGATTCACCGTGGCGATCGTGTTGCCGTGCAGGTCGGTGCTCAGCGTGTCGGCCACGCCCTCGACCGCGCGGCGCCAGATCGCGCGCGCCGGCCCCTCGTACCCCGAGGGGCTGGGCGACTCGACCAGTGTCTTCAGGAAAGAGAAACGCTCGTCTTGCATGTATAGCTCCCCGAAGCCTGCGACTGCGGTCGCATGGCAGACGACGGGCGCTGCGGCGCCGAGAATAGTACCGATAGACGCGTAGCTCGTCATACAGACGTGTCGCAACCACCAGGGGTAGGCGCAACCCCGACCGCAGTCGGCGTCTGCTGCCACGCGACCGCAGTCGCAGGCCCCGGATGCGGACTTTAGCGATTGTAGCATACTAGAGGGGCTTGAGGGCGGCACCTGGCGCCTGGCGCCTAGTAGTGGCACATTCTTGGCGGCATGGTATAGTGAAAACGCCAGCATGTCATAGGTTGGAAGCCTCGTCCGCACCTCGCGCTGGTATTCTCTTTGTCCGTGTTTTACACTGGCAGTACTGCCGCGCAGCCTTACTATATACACGGGCATGCGCGCGCGCAAAAAGTGGTGAGGAGAGTACTATGGCGTACGTTAACCCCCAGATGCGTGATCCGGGGGGCGATTGGAGCAGAGGTAGTCTGGGGCACCTCACCCGCACGATGCTGTGGGTCGGCGCGCTGTCCCTGGCCTGGATTGTTTTCGTCATCTTCGCGCCGATCGCCCCGTGGTTCCCCGAGGGCAGCCGCGAGGCCGGCGAGGTCGACTGGCTCTTCAAGTTCATGCTCGCCATCGGCGGCGCCGTCATCATCATGGTGCAGGCTCTGTTGGTCGCCATCGTGGTGCGCTACCGCTCATACCAGAAGCACCCCGACGACGAATTGGGCATCCAGATGCACGGCAACACCCGCCTGGAGATCGCCTGGACCGCCGCACCGGCCGCCCTGCTCGTCGTGCTCGTCTTCATCGGCATGAGCGTATGGGGCGACGAGCACACCCGCCACAAGAACGAGCTCCAGCTCGGCGTGCACGGCTTCCAGTTCGGCTGGAACTTCGACCTGCCGCAGTACGGCATCAAGGGCGTCGACCCCGTCGCCCTCCCGATCGGCCGGCCGGTATGGGTCTCCGAGCAATCCCCGGACGTGATCCACTCGTTCTGGGTACCCGAGTTCCGCATCAAGCAGGATGTCGTGCCCGGCATCACCACGCACGAGATCTTCACGCCCGATAGGATCGGCGTCTACCGCGTCATCTGCACCGAGTTCTGCGGCGCTGGCCACTCGGCTATGAACACCAAGCTCACGGTCATGAGCGAGCCCGATTTCAACAAGTGGGTCATCGCTCATGGCGGCAAGCTACCGGCCGGCAACACGACGACGGCGCAACTGATTCGGCGTTAATTAATAATAGGGAGGGGACGCAATGGTCGCGTTGGCCGAACCGGGGATGGTGACACACGAGGAGCAGCACGCTCCTCGCAATCAGTCATTGCTCCAGAAATACGTTTTCAGCACCGACCACAAGCAGGTCGGCAAGAACTACATGGTCACGGCGTTGATTTTCATGTTCGTCGGCGGCTTCTTTGCCGAGGTCATGCGCCTCAACCTGGCGCAGCCGGGGAGCAAGTTTCTCGCCGCCAACGACTACAACGCCCTGTTCACGATGCACGGCACGACCATGATCTTCCTCTTTACCATCCCGATGCTTATCGGTGGGTTCACGAACTTCGTGATGCCCCTGATGGTAGGGGCACCGGACGTGGCCTTCCCCAAGCTCAACATGCTCTCCTACGTGCTCTACCCGCCGGGCGGCATCCTCTTGATGCTCTCCTTCCTCTACGGGGCGCCGCAAGCCGGCTGGACCTCGTACCCGCCGGTTTCCTTGCAGGGGCCGGTCGGGCAGAACCTGTGGTGCATCGCGCTGCTCATCATCGGCACCTCGTCCACGCTCGGCGCGCTCAACTTCCTGGTCACGATCGTCAACATGCGCGCGCGCGGCCTGCGCCTGACGCGCATGCCCCTCTTCGTGTGGTCCGTGCTGGCGACCTCGGCCCTTGTGCTCGTGGCGACCCCCGCGCTCGCTGGCGGCCTGGGCTCCCTCTTCATAGCCAAGACCTTCGGGGTACCGTTCTTCGCGGCGGGGCACGGTGGCAACGTGATCCTGTGGCAGCACATGTTCTGGTTCTACAGCCACCCTGCCGTGTACATCATGATCCTGCCGGGCTTCGGGCTGATCTCGGAGATCATCCCGGTCTTCTCGCGCAAACCGATCTTCGGCTACAAGGCCATCGCCTTCTCGAGCCTGGCCATCGCCTTGATCGGCTTCCTGGTGTGGGCGCACCACATGTTCACCAGCGGCATCCAGCCCTTCCTGCAGGTCTACTTCATGTTCGCCACGCTGATCATCGCGGTGCCCACGGGCATCAAGATCTTCTCGTGGATCGCCACTATGTACCAGGGCCGCGTGCGCCTCTACTCGCCGATGCTCTTCGCCCTGGGCTTCATCTCGACCTTCGTGGTCGGCGGCGTGACGGGCATCATGCTGGCCATCGTGCCGGTCGACCTGCACGAGCACGCCACGTACTTCCTGGTGGCGCACCTGCACTACGTGCTCTTCGGCGGCTCGATGTTCACCATCTTCGCCGGCCTCCACTACTACTTCGGCAAGATCACCGGGCGCATGCTCAACGAAACGCTCGGCAAGTGGACCTTCTGGCTGATGTACATCGGCTTCAACGCCACGTTCATGCCGATGCACGTGATCGGGCTGCTCGGTATGCCGCGCCGCGTCAACGACTACGCGCCCGAGTTCGCGGGGACTAACCTGTTTATCTCGCTCGCCTCCGTCGTGCTCTCGGCGTCGTTCGTGGTCTTCGCCTATAACGCCATCGTGAGCCTGCGCAAGGGCGAGCCGGCGGGGGTCAACCCGTGGGGAGCGCGCACGCTCGACTGGTCCACGCAGTCTCCTCCCCCGCACGGCAACTTCTACCGCGAGCCGGTGGTCACCTCGGGCCCCTACGATTTCACGGCGCCGGCCCCTTACTTCGGCCCGCCGCTGCCGGCCGAGAGCGCGTTGCTGGTCCCGCTCGATGAGCGCGTGCTGCGCCACAAGGGCTTCAGGAAAGTTAGTTAGGGGAGAATTGTGAGCAGCATTCCCACCACCTCCGCTGACCATGGCGTCGGGTCCGGTCACGGCACGCCCATGCGCCACAACACCCGTTTCAACAATGGGTTGCTCGGCGTCCTGTTCTTCCTGTGCACCGAGGTGGCCCTCTTCGGGTCCCTGATCTTCGCCTACCTGTACCTACGCGGCCTCCAGACGGCGTGGCCGCCACCGGGCGTCGAAAGGCCGGCCATCGCCCTCGGGGCGCTCAACGCCGTCATCCTCATCTCGAGCAGCTTCTGGTGCCATTTCGCGGAAAAAGCTATCGCCGAGGGCAAGCGGAGGCTTTTCACCTTTTGGCTACTCGTGACCATCATCTGCGGCAGCATTTTCGTGACCGTCCAGGCGATAGAGTACCACAACATAAAGGGCGCGACCTGGAGCGGCAACCACGCCGATATGCTGGGCGCCAGCTTCTTCACCCTCACCGGCCTGCACGGCGCACACGTCACGATCGGCGTCCTGGCCTGGATCGCCATCCTCATCCAGGGCCTGCGCGGACGCTGGACCCCGGCGCACCATTTCCCCGTGCGCGGCGTCGCCCTCTACTGGCACTTCGTCGACGGCGTATGGGTGCTGCTCTTCACCCTCTTCTATCTGGTGTAGCAAGCCCGCTCTATTTGGTGTAGCAAGCCTACGATAGCCCTAACCCACTTCGCGTGGACCCAGATGGCAAACCCCGGGTACCGCGCCGCCAGAAAAATGCGACCGGGGGAGTTCAACTGTTGAACTTCCCCCGGCGCATCATATATGTAACCGACCGTAGCCGGCCGTAGTTTGCCGTCCGAGGTCCCGCGTGCGGGAAAGCACTCGCAGGCTTTTTGACGCTATGCCACGTCCGCGTGGTCGATCTCGGCCTGCAGGTCGGTCGTGCGCAGCTTGGTCAAGGCCTCGGCCTCGATCTGGCGCACGCGTTCGCGGGTGAGCTGGAGCCGCTCGCCGATCTCGCCGAGGGTGTGCGCGCGGTTGCCCTGGAGACCGAAGCGCAACTGCACCACGACGCGCTCGCGGTCGGTCAGGCCGGCTAGCACGTTCTGCACGTGTGAGCGCAAGAGGCTCTTGCGCGCCTCCTCGTCGGGCGAGGGCAACTCGTCGTCGGGCAGCACATCGCCAAGTGTGCCGCCGTCCTCCGTCACCGGCGTCTCGAGCGAGGCCGGCTGGCGCACTGAGGCCAGCGCGAGGGCAACTTTCTCTTCCGGCACGTCGAGCGCCCTGGCGATGTCGCACGTGTCGAGCTCGCGGCCGAGGCGCTGTTCCAGCTCGCCGGCGACCTTGGCCACGTGCGCGGCGAAATCGACCATGTGCACGGGCACGCGCACGGTGCGCCCGTAGTCGGCCAGCGCGCGGGTGATAGCCTGCCTGATCCACCAGTAAGCGTAGGTGGAGAAGCGGTAGCCTTTGTGGTGGTCGAACTTATCGACGGCGCGGAAGAGGCCGAGGTTACCCTCCTGGATGAGGTCGGGCAGAGGCAGGCCGCGGCGCAGGTACCGGCGCGCGATACTCACCACGAGGCGCAGGTTAGCCTCGATCATGCGCCGTCGGGCGTCCTCACCGCGCGCCACCAGCCGCGCTGTCGCGCCCTGGTCGGCAGGCGCTACCTCGCCCGCGACGAGCTGGCGGCGCGCCTCCTTGCCCACGGCCTGCGCCTCGGCCAGCACTTTTTCCTCGTGCGGGGTCAGCAGCGAGACCGCGCCAATCTCGCGTAGATAAATCGGCAACCCTTCGTCGGGCGCGAACAAGTCTGGCTCGGCCGCCCCGCGCGCGCGCGGGGGTGGGGTTTCCTCCCATGTAAGCGCGGTCGCGGGTATCACATCGAGCGTCGGGGGAGCCTTTCCAGGCTCGCTCCATGTGTGCTCCTGCTGCTCGCCGGCGGACATCGCCATGACTCCTCCTCACTCGCGGGGCTGGCTGGGGCCCCGGGCGCGCCTGGTTGCTGATCGTCTAGCGCGTCTATCGCGCAGAAAAAGGTAGGGCGACATTGACACGTTGTGGTGCCAAGGTCGCCCTTTACCCGTTGTCCCTCCCTGGAGCCGGATCATTGGGTACATAGTACGCCCAACTGCTCTCATTTGTCAAGCGGCTTACCGTTTTGTCGTTTTGCCAGGGTCATTTCATTCTCGGGAAGGAAGGGCAAGATGTGGATGACGTAGGCTGATCCTGGAGAAAGAATCTATGTCATGGAGGTGAGAGAGATGGATCAGCCGTGTCGTCCACTCAAGGATGTTGTAGCAGAGATCGTCGATCCGCGCGCGGCGCGGGGGAAGCGGCATCGCCTGGAGGCCATCCTGGCGTTGGTCTGCGTGGCCACGTTGTGCGGGTATCGGAGCTACGGAGCGCTGGCGGAATGGGGGCGCAACTAGCAGTCTGTCGGAGAGAACGACGCGATGGCCTGCGCGACGGAGTGCCGCAGTCCGGTAAGGCGCACGATCCGGGGCCACGCGTGCTCGACGCGTGGCCGCAGGCACCACACGGCGACGGATAA
>JAABVA010002530.1_pt1 | contig 18136 bp, 14 predicted proteins | sample 5560331 | NCBI WGS metagenome assembly JAABVA01 (sample SAMN12812661, study PRJNA571458) | rock metagenome | isolation source: Antarctica rocks | place: Antarctica: Victoria Land, Mt New Zealand sud | collected 2016-01-07 | reverse complement strand
AAGAGCCTGTCGTTCTCCAAATCGGATCGGATGCACGAGATTTGCCTGCGGCTCTTTCTGCACCGCTACAACCTCTCTCACCTCCCATGATTGAGCCACTACCACAATCTGAACTGGTTAGCCAAGAACTTGCAACAGCTCAACCTATCCGCTCGCAAGGCCCTTTTGTAATCCTTTATTCGATTCTCCGTTTCTCCTCGCTGGACGTAGCGGTCATAGAGCTCTAGCGGAGCCTCCGGGCGGTTGGTCACCACGAAGCGGCTGTTGGGGCCTTTCTCCAAGATCTCCGCCTTGTAGACCACCCTACGCTCCTTGCCCCAGCTTCCCGCCTCGTAGCTCGTCTCGGAGAGGAACCTAACCTTCTTGGGCTGTGCCCCACACCTCCTCTTGAGTATCGAGGTCAGCTTAGCCACCAACACAAGCCGGGCCGCCAGCTCTTGAAGGCGCGAGTTGGGCACCAGCCCTATGGTGTAGTAGATCTCCCGCTCCTCGCAGTACTCGTAAACGGCTGGCACGGCGAACCCGGCGTCGGCCCGGATCTCGATCTTCGTCTCGGGCCATTGCTCTCTAAGCCTCTCCACGAGGCGCTTGAATACCGAGAGGGCGCCGTGACTGGCGTGGGCGTTGCCCGGACGCGGAACCGCGGTGACGATCTGTCCGGTATCGCCGTCGAAGACCAACAAGGGATGGTACTGGTGCTGGCCGAAGTAGCCGTGGTAGGCGACTCCCTCCTGCTCACCGTGGGCCGGATCGTCGGTGGCATCGAAGTCCAAGAGCACTCGTTTTGGAGCGCCCAGCTTGCCTGCTCGCTGCCTAATGTAAAGCTCGACCAATGCCTCGGCCATCCGGTAGCAGGCGCTCCGGTCGGGGGCATTCTCCAGCCTGGAGAGGGTAGGCTGGCTGGCCAAATCCGGATCCGTCCGGGGCAAGCGCCCGCAGGCGAGCTTGAAGAGTGGGTCGCTTCTAAGGAAGTCAGCGTCGTTCTGGTCCTCGTAGCCGCACGCTATCTGCAACACTCGCTGGCGCACTAGGTCCAATAAGGAATGCGTTACCGAGCTGCCTTCGCCGCGCCACTCGGGGACGCACGCGGCCAGGCTCTCGCACAAGCCCAGTTCCGAGTCTAGCTGCGCCAGCCAGGGCAGACCACCGTCGGCGGTGAGGGTGCCACCGTCGAAGGCGGCCTCCAGGGCGAGGGCGGTTGGGGTGTCAAAATGGGTTAAGGATGTGGCATCATGCACCATTAAGGGAGCCTCCTCTGATCATGGTCGAGACTTTGACAACCCGAGCATAATGGGTGAGGCTCCCTTACTTCAACTCACCCCGTGAATAATCCGGGTTAGGATATGTATTGGATCGGCTTGTTACCCTCGGCTTGCTTGATCGAGACAAGTAGCCTCCGATCCACGAAGAGAAAGGGAGGAGGTTCGGTGACCGAAACGACTTTGGCCGCATGCGGGTGCAACACTCAAGACGAATGGGATGGTATAGGCAACCGTTGCACCGTGCTTGCCGTCGACTTCTTTCGCACTGTCGTGGGATTCACTGGGTCGGATCAAGCCTTTCTGGAGAAAGATGCTAGCAAGTGAGCCTCTCCAGGTCGGAGCACATGGCGCGCGTCAAGGGGAAGAACACATCCCCCGAAAAGCTACTACGCTCGGCTCTGTGGGAGGCCGGGCTGCGGTACCGCTTGAACTACAAGGTGCCTGCGGGACGGCCGGACATAGTCTTCCCTGGATCGAAGGTCACGGTGTCCGTGGACGGGTGTTTCTGGCACGGATGTCCCGCCCACTACTCGCGGCCCCGATCTCAAGAAGAGTTTTGGTCGGAGAAGCTTACCGCGAACGTAGAGCGCGATAGCAGATTGACCCTCGGACTCGAATCTTTGGGGTGGATCGTCGTAAGGATTTGGGAGCACGAAGTCTTCACGGAACTGGACGAAATGGTCGAGACCGTGCGGCAAGCGACCCAGGGAAAACCACCCTCGACGGAGCGCGACTGGCGTGTGATCGAAGTCGTCCCGGTCCCGCACGAGGGAGATGATTGGGAACGACGAGAACTCCGCTTGCTCCGCAACCTGGACGTCGTGCGTTACGAGGTCGGCCCCAGAAAGACGGGAAGAGACAAGGGACGCCCGAAAATCGCAAGCGCCGCCCGTAGGCAGGGGCAGGGCCGGAAGTCCTCCGGATCGGGAGGACGGTCCGGATGAACCTACCGAGGTACGACGATCGTGAGTTCTTGAGGAGCACGGTACGTCCTCCTTACGAGCACGGTGACGAGGAAGTGACTATGGTCGATCTATTCTCGGGTTGCGGGGGGATGGCCCTCGGTGTAGCTCACGCCGCTCATCTAAAGGGACGTGCCGTCCGTATACCTCTAGCTATCGACAACGACAGGGGTGCCGTGGGGGTCTTCCAGCACAACTTTCCCGAAGCCGGGTGCGTCTTGGATGACGTGTGCGAGTGGTTCGATCCGGCCTTCGACGCCCCACTCACGATTGCAGAGCGAGAAGCCAGGGATCGTGTAGGAGCCGACATCGACTTTTTGGTAGGCGGCCCTCCCTGCCAAGGCAACTCGAACCTCAACAACCGTACCCGACGAGATGACCCACGTAACGCCCTCTACGCTAGGATGGCCCGAGCCGCCCGCGTATTAGAGCCCCGCATTGTCATGATAGAGAACGTTCCCACTGTGTTGAACGACCGCGGGGGGGTCGTCGAGGCCACCAGGGAAGCACTAGAGATCGAAGGTTACGCGGTCGCCGACTCCGTCCTTAAACTATGGCACCTGGGCTTGCCACAGCTTCGCAAACGGCATGTCATGCTCGCTAGCCGGGACGACGAGTTCTTGCCGGAAGATGTCCTCAAAATCCTGCAGGAGGACTCCGGCTGTGGCGTCCGCGACTTGGAGTGGGCTATTGCCGATATCATGGATATTCCTGTGGATAGCGGTTTCGACGTGGCTTCCAATCCCAGTCAGACCAATGCCGAGCGCATCCGGTGGCTGTTCGACAACGACGAGTTCGATCTACCCAACCACATGCGTCCTCCCTGCCACCAAAACGACTCACATTCTTATACTTCGATCTACGGTCGCCTCCGTTGGGATCGGCCTGCGCAAACCATAACCACGGGCTTCAACTCGATAGGGCAGGGGCGCAACGTACATCCTGCTCGGCCACGGCCGATCACACCGCACGAGGCAGCGCGTCTACAATTCCTACCCGACTTTTTCTCCTTCGGAGCGGTGAACACACGCAGCGCTTGGGCGCAACTAATCGGAAATGCCGTGCCCCCACTGCTCACGATGCGGATAGCGGAGAGCGCGCTCGGGGACAGGTTCGCACGGGAGAATGACACGACGGGGGAGCCATCGTCGCCACTGCGTCTAGTCGAGGCAGGGTGATTGGACCGTGGAGTACGGCTGGCGACGATGGCTCTACCAGAAATGGAATGAGCGGCTGGTCGAGTACTGTTTTCTCGATGCCGAGGAGTCCGAAAATATGCCGATAGAGCGTATACCGGCGACGCCCGAGGAACTGAGAGAGGTCGTGGGAGATTCTTCTGCCGAGCCAGAAGAAGTCGTGGCGGCATTCGTAACCAGCGTCAGGCGCAAAGTACCGTCGGGTGTAAGCTTCGAAGGATTCTGTGGCAATCGCATGGCTTGGTCGCCCGTCTCCGAGAATCCACCACGATTCTTCGCCATGCTGTGGCTTACGTGCCTCGTTGCCTACGGTTACCCAGAGGGGATCTCCGGCTTCCATGATCGGATGAAAAAAGTGCTCGGCAGCTACCAACACATGGGTTGTCTGCCCGAGATCTGGCGCGACATGGAGGAATGGACCCAAACGCAAGCAAGCAAGGTAGCCGGCTTCAGACCCTTGAAATTGCCTCCTTATGACCATTATCGCAGTAACATAGGCCACTCCTGGTTTCTTGCTTTCCCGCACCACCATGACCGGCGCAAGTTGCGCGAGCTCTTGGAGCGCGACGATCTCGTCGGTGACGAACCTCCCATCGCGCCGGTAGTTTCGGTGCTGCGGCGGAACATGGACGCATTCAGTCCGTCATTTAGGAAAGACTTGGAGGTCTTTGCAGATACTTTCCTTGCCACCCAGGCAGAGGTACGGGAAAGTCCTTTCTGGAGGGCTGTGCGCCAAGAAGCCCTGACGCCACTTGGCGAAGGAACTGCGGAGTCTCGCCGAGCGCCTGTGAACGCTGCACTCATGGCTGCTCTCGAAGATGACGAACTCTATATCTATGTGGCGTGTTCGAACGAGGCGCAGCTGCCATCCGGGTATCTTGCATCGGACTTCGACGATGTGATCGACGGCTTTTCCCACTTCGTAGTCGCTGACGTAGTCGGCAATGCAGAGAGTGATGGCATGGACATGGCCGCCCTCGCTGCTTTGGAAGGAAAACTGAGAGTTCCCAGAGCTCGGGTCCATGCTCGCCGCGGCGTTCTCGTGTTCCAAGAGGTGATGACCCACTAGTACAGGCTCGCCGGCGGAGCCGACGCCAACCAGGCCGAGGTCGCGTTGGTGAGAGACGACAAGGTCACGGCGTTTAGGCAAGCCTACGGCGGTAGAGCCCGGCTTTCTCGGCTACGAGGTTGGCGGCAGGTGACCGGGTGTAGAGTTTTGGTCCGTCCCGACGCGCCTCCAGGCCTTCGAGGTGTCAAGCACTTACAGGAGACTATGATCCCTCCATCGGTGCGTCTGGCGGAGGGCATCCGCACCGAAGAGGGCTATTATGCCTTCCCTGGGTTCCTACCCATCGTACGCTTCGACGACGCCAAGCGAGTCCAGATCGTGGACGCGGGAGACGTCGTAGTCGGAGAGGCGAGTAGGTCCCTTTCGAATCGCGACGAGTGGCATCTGCCCGACGAACTAGCGCAGCAAGCTCCAGGCAAATGGACTGTTCGCGTTTACTGGGTCGATAGTGTAGGCCATGCCAGGATGAGCGAGAAGACACTCGTGTTCGTCGATAGGCCGACTTCCCACAGCTACAAACGTCTCCGTCGTTCTGGTCGGTATTACATCGAAGCCTGTGAACCAGGTGAAGCAGAGGTTCTTGGTAGCGAAGAGATATCGCTAGGCATCACGGCTGCGGAGATCACGGACGCGGACAACCAGCCGAGCTTCGAACCTGTTGAGAGTGTGAACGGGAGCGGCGACTGGGCAGGTGTAGAGCCCGATTATCGAGTCGGCCACTTCGCCGACGCCCTGGCTGCCTTGTCCGTCAGGAGAAGCGGGGTACGGCAGAACCTATTCTTCGATCTCTTCTCTGCGGTACTCGGGATGGAAGTCTACGAAAACCCGGTGCTCTTCTACGATTTGTTGCGTGGGTGGGTCGAAGCAGGGGCCATAGACGTTGCGCTCTTGCAGGGAGGCAAGGCGTCTTATATATCAGCCCGGCGACCGGGCTTCGTTGCGTTCTGGTCGGATCGCCGTATACGGGCTTCTCTACTAGGGTTGGTTCCCTCGGTACTCGAAGATCGAGTACAGCAAGCCGCCGAAGCCGAAGGTGCTAGTTGCGAGTTTCTGCTACCCCCCTGTGAGTGGTTGCCGAAGGTGATCCGTGTCGAGTGCGATACGTCATCGGTACTCGAAAAGTTATCTACCGACCTGAAACTCGCTTCTCCTCGCTGGCTTCGTTGGCCTGTTGCGAATGCTACCGAAACGAGTTTGAACATCCGGCCGGACCAGCAAGAGCTACGTGAAGGGCCGGCCTCCGATTCCTTTGTGACCGAGTCTCGGTGGGACTGGTACCAGGGTAGGTTCGTAAGAGAAACACGCTCCAGTCGGGGAATTCGAGTACAGAGACGAGCTCACCCGGAACGTGCATCGGCCTATGTCGTCGTCGTCGATGGGGAGGACTGGTACTGGTCGTACGTTCGCAACTGGTCGTTGCTGCTCGCATACTTTCTCGACGCGGATTTGCTGGGCGAGGATGATCCGATTTTCACGGCTCGTAATCATGGTCCTATCGTTCGTCCGAGAGAAGCCGACGTTTACCTGCCGCTACCCATAGGTCGCCTATGCGCTGTACTGGGTGACGGACTATCTGGTCCGGTCTTGCGTAGCGAGGGTGCCACGGTCGAGGGCTACCAGTACCCGCTCGGACTCGGCTACCGTCAAGCTCTGGCAGAATGGATATCAGGAACCGGTTGCGTCGGTTTCGATGGTGGAGAGGGCTACTAGAGGAGGAGTCATGCAAGATCCCATCGGAAGCTTTCTTCGCATTCGAGAGCTGTATATGAGCTATTTGGATACCGCTTTCCGCATAGGAGACGAGAACGTGGCTGCCGAAAGGCGCCGCCTGCTTCGATCCCCTGGCTCGTTATGCACGGAGCCGCTCGTCGAGCCTCTCCCACGGTACGAAACTCACGAGTCGGAGTTTCATGATCTCGTGGACCCCGGAGATGCCGAACCGGATCCCTTGGAGGGTTTCGAACCCGCCGAAAGGAAAGCATTCGCCGAGCTGGTGCTTGCGGGACTGTTTCCATCGAAGCAGAAAGAACCGGGAGACACCATCCCTACATCTCGCCGGGGTGATTACGCGCCTTATGCGCACCAGATCGAGATGCTGTGTCGAGGCACACGCGCTGGCTCCCCCGGCATCGTGACCTCGGGTACCGGTTCGGGAAAGACCGAGGCGTTCCTCCTGCCTTTGCTCGCCGCCCTTGCCAGAGAGGCCAAGGGGTGGTCGGCGCCGCACGACGGATATCTCGAAACGAGATGGTGGAACGACCCGGCCACCGTCAAACCGTACCAGAAGTACACCGACATCCCGCTGAGCCGCCGTCCGACGGTGGGAAGCCCCAGGCGGACCCCATTCCGACCGCATCGCTCGGGAGAGACTCGAGAAGCGGCGGTGCGGGCGCTCGTCCTCTACCCGATGAACGCGCTGGTCGAAGATCAGCTCGTGCGTCTTCGCAAGGCGCTGGACTCACGGGAAGCCCGACAGGTCATGGACGAGGAGTTCCGGGGCAACCGCCTCTTTTTCGGCAGGTACACCGACAAGACCCCAGTCACGGGATACGAGGACCATCCGGGACTTCGCAAGTTGCTGGATCGGGACAAGGACGATTCTGATCTCGACGAGACGATCTACTTCCCCACGCACCGGCGGGCCGACCCAGACGGCACGGTATCGCTCGGCGACATCCGCGAATCCGAGTTCGGACGCCGCAAGCGTAGACAAAAGGACCTCTTCGACGAGATGGTTGCTCTCGAAAGGGGGCAGCAAGACGCACGGCACTATGCCGCCGGCGACCCGAGTGCCGACCTCTCCGAAGCGCCTTCCGCGTTTGGGAAAGAAGCTCCGTTCATGTTCTCCTCCGTCGATGGAGGGGAACTCGTGTCGCGCTGGGACATGCAAGCGACCCCACCGGACATACTCGTCACCAACGTCAGTATGCTCGGCGCGATGCTCACCCGCGAAGTGGACGAACCTATCTTCTCTGCGACCCGTGCTTGGTTGGAGAAGCCCGACTCGTACTTCTACCTAGTCCTCGACGAGTTGCATCTCCAGCGGGGCTCGGCCGGGACGGAGGTGGCGTACCTGCTCCGCCTCCTCCTCGACCGCCTCGGTCTGACGAGGGACGAACACCGTCACAAGCTTCGCATCTTGGCGTCCAGCGCCTCCCTCCCCGCAGCGACGGAGGAAAAGGCCAACGCCAGCGCGGAGTACCTCTGGGATATGTTCGGCCGGTTCGGCCTCCACGCCGGTATCTCCTCGGCGGAAGAAGGCCGAGAAGCCTGGGTTGCGTCTCTAGTGCCGGGGAAAGAGATACCGTCGACGGATGCGAGAACGGGACTGGCTCGGTTGCACTCCAAGCCCTACCGTGACCTCCTCGAGCACTCCCGAACCATGGTGGAAGCCACCGCGAACGGCTCGCTTCCCGAAGCGGCGTCCGCCGTGGACCCAGCGGAGCCGGAAGCAGAGTTGCTATGGCGGGCCGTCGCATCGGACCTCGGCGTAGACGATCGCTCGACGAGCCTGGAAGATATCGTACGAGAGTCCGTTCGAAAAGCCGCTTCTCACCTGGTAGCCGCTTGCTGGGAGGAAGAAGAGCAGCGTACACGAGCGGCCACGGTCCGACAGCTCGCATGGTTCCTCTTCGAGGATCTGCGCGAGTTCGGCGACCCCGCAAGGCTTCCGTACGACGATGCGCTGCAAGCCGTCCGGGCGTTGATGTTCGTGCGCGGCTGTGGTGATAGCCTGAGAGATTTCCTGGGAGGGCGTGTCGGAGACGCTATCTCGTTTCGCGTACACACCTTTTTCCGTAGTATAGAAGGGCTTTATGCTCCTGCATGGAAGAACGCGGGAGTAGAACCGATAGAGGGTGACCCGGATCGCCAGGCCGAGGTCGGACGTCTCAGCATCGAGCGAGAAACCCGCAAGGAGTTCGACATTCCCGGCGTGGGTCCACGTTTGTTGCGGCAACTCGAACTGCTCTACTGCGAATGTTGCGGCGAGCTGTTCTTCGGCGGCATGAGTTCGGGGGGCTCCGGCGGTGCCGGCTTCCTCACGGAATTGTTGCCGTTCGAACCGCAGCTCGACGGCTTGCCCGACGCCGCTGCTTCGCAACGCTTCGAAGAACTTACCTCCGAGCAATACGCTATCTTCTGGCCGACAGACAGCGAAACTGCCCATCGTGGGCAAGACAGTCCCAGCAACCTCGGCACTTGGCGATCCACCTCTCTCGAACAGGAGACAGGCGTAGTCCGCAAGCGTGATGGGCGTTTCGGCCGCAGACGGTCGAGTAACGGTCTCCAAGGATACCTCTTCGAAAGGCGCAGCGGCCAGGATTACCACAAGCGCTGGCGGAACTCTTCGGAGACCCACGTTCCGTACGCTTGTCCCGCTTGCGGCACGGACTACTTCCGCCGACGTCTCGGAATGGGAAGGCTCTCACCGCTGAGGAACTTCCGGGCTGGTTTCGCAAAGACTACCCAACTCCTTGCGACCGAACTTTTCGATGCACAGCGCGTAGCCAACCCCACCGAGGACGCAAAGCTGGTGTCGTTCGCTGACAGCCGTCAGGATGCGGCGAGGGCGGCTCTCGACATAGAGAGACACCATCACCAGGATCTCCGGCGGGAACTGCTCGTCGCCAACCTACACGACTTCGCATCTTCCCACCGACGTACCCCCGATACCGTGCAGCGAGAACTGGACGAGGCGAAAGCCGCAGTCGTGACAGCGGGTATCGCAGGAGATACCGCAGCGGTCATGCGCGAGGCGCAGAAGGTCGAATGCCTGCAGGAAGAACTACGGGAGAGCCACGAACCCTCCGTTGCCCTATCTTCGGTCTTGGAGCGTTGGAAAGACTGGGAACCTACCGAAATGAGTGTAGAGGTCTCCCGTCTGATCTCCGACATGGTACGTCGCGGAGTACACCCGTACGATGATGCGGGCGTGGAGCGTCCCGTGGGAATGACGGCCGACAACAAGCGGCGTCGGTTCGACTGGGATCGCTTGTTCGAGGTCCGGCCCGACGGTAGCGTTCACTGGAACGATAAATCGCCAGGTGGTGCGTCTCGCAGTAGCTCGGCTCTTCTCAGTGCGAGACGTAACCTGGTGTACCGACTCCATCGGATCATGAGCGACGTTATCTTCAGCAAGACCTACTTTTCCCTGGAAGAGTCGGGGCTGGGTTACGTGACCATCCCCGCGAACGGCTCACCCGAGGCAGTGCGAGACCCGGATCGGGTGCTGCTACTGTCTGCTCTGATCCGGGTCATAGGGGATTCTTACCGTTACCAGCCCTCCCCATACCGTGAAGAGGACGATCCTCCTGGCCCATGGATCGACTACGGAGATGTGCGGACGGCCAGGGTCAAGGAGTTCGCCGAGGCGGTTTGGGGCACGTCGGCGGAGTCGGAACTCGTGAGAGCCTTGCGAGAACTCGGTCGCGCCGGCCATGCCGACGGGATCATAGAGCTACCGAACATCCGCATCATGTTGGCTGGCGAAGAAGATCCCTACTGGCGCTGTACCAAATGCTCTCGCGTCCACCTGCACCGCGGTGCAGATGTGTGTACGCGGTGCTTTGCACCTCTGCCCGACAAGGCGCAGGGAAGCGTTCGAGAGTTGCAACGAGAAAGCTTCCTGGCGAGGAGGGTCATGCGAGCCCTCGAACATCAGACTTCCGATGGGAGCGTGGACGCTACCTTCCGCCTGCATTGCGAAGAACTCACCGGCCAGACGGAAGATCCCGCGCGGCGGCAACGCGAGTTCCGGGGGATCTTCGTGCCGCGAGTGGAAGAGACCGGTGAGGAGGAAGAGAACGAAGCCTCGGCGAACGGCTCGTCGGAAGATGGATCTTCTGCCGAAAGTGGCAGTGGAGGGTTCAGGATCGTAGACCAGCCGTTCTAGGCGAAAGACACTATCGATCTTCTTGCGGTCACTACGACCATGGAAGTGGGAATCGACGTCGGCCCTCTGCAAACTATTCTGCAGTCGAACATGCCGCCCCAACGCTTCAACTATCAGCAGAGGGTAGGACGTGCGGGTCGACGCGGTCAAGCATTTTCGATGGCTCTCACCATCTGCCGAACGCGAAGCCACGATATCCACTACTTCCGCGAGCCCAGGACCATAACGGGAGACGTACCCCCGACGCCGTTCCTGACCAAAAAGATGGCGGACATCGCCAAGCGTTTCCTGAGAAAGAGGTGGCTCATAGATGCGTTCTCGCGGCTCAGGATCGAGGAGAGGGCGAACCCGTTGGGAATCTACCCCGGCGACATCATGTCGCCGCCCGACATTCACGGAGAGTTCATGCCGGTGGACATTTACCGGCACGACGCTTCCGACTGGCCGGAACGGCTGCGCGACGCTCTCGAAGCTACCCGCGACGATGCCCGCAGTTTTCTCGACCTATTGGCAATGGATGGCAAACTCGAAGAAGCTCCGAGCGTAAGCGTCAAAGAACTGCTCGAGGAGCTAGAAGAGCGCCTCGAACCGGGGGTCGCATACGGGCTCGCTCACAGCCTTGCGGAGCTGGGGCTCCTCCCGATGTTCGGTATGCCAACGCGGGTGCGGAACCTCTACCTGGATCTGAAGAAAGAGGAGCGTAGACCGGTTGCCTCGACCATAGACCGAGACCTCGACCTAGCGATCTACGAGTTCGCCCCCGGTGCCAAAGTCGTGAAAGACAAACACGAGCACCTGTGCGTCGGCTTCACTCCCGCCCTCGGGTTGCCGGAGCATGTCCGTAGGGACGGAGATACCTCTGCCGTGTCCTTCCAGGCGGAGTGGTACGGCGAGAGATTCCGTATGGTGCAGTGCGGTACGTGCAGCGCCTGGGCCAGGTTGGAGGGAACCGATTCCCAGGAACTGCGGTGCGGCGCCTGCGAGGCAATCCTCTCCGAGGAGAGCGCACGACTCTGCGCCGTCCCTCACGCTTTCCGTACCGACTTCCGTCCAGAACCGAACAAAGAGGAGATCCTATCGAGCTCTCGTCACCGATCCATCCAAGCCGAAGGCCAGGCTCTAGATTTCGGTTCTTGGGAGTTCGACGGGGATGCCGATGATGAGTTCCATGCCAAGGCACGTGTCGCGTTCGGTTCCCAAGCGCGGACCTACCGCTTGAACCGAGGACCGCTGCGGGATGACGAGGCGAGAGGCTTCGGACTATCGTCGGGCAGCCAGCGCGTACGGATGTATCCCGGACACATCCGGCTCGAAAATCAGGCCATCGTCGAGAAAGCGGATCTCTCCGACTTCCAGGCCGAAGGCGAGGGGGAAGTGGTGTGGCTAGCCGCTCCCAAGACCACGGACTCCCTTTACGTGTCGCCGACGGACGTCCACGACGGCCTCTCCTTGCACCGGCTCCCGGCACGAGCGGAGGATCCGGTCCCGAGCGCAGCCCGTCGCTGGCAAGGTGTACGGGCGGCGGCGCTCTCGGCTACTTTCCTTGTAGTGAACCGTGCCTCGCGGGAACTCGACATCGACCCAGCGGAACTCGAGGTGTTGGAGCCGCGTCCGTACGGGACCGATCTGCGCTTGCCCCTCTTGCAGATCACGGATCAACTCGTCAATGGTGCGGGATTCTGTCGGAATCTCAGCGAGCCCGAACTCGGGACGCCGAAGATTCTGCGGATGATGCACTCGATGATCTCCGATCCCCAGGGCGATCCGCTCGAATATCTACTCCGGGAAGATCATCACGACTGCGAAATGGCTTGCTATCGATGCCTGCTTCGATACGGCAATCAACAGTATCACGGGCTCCTCGATTGGCGTCTGGGGCTTTCGTATCTCCGCGCGATGCTGGATCCGGACTTTGCTTGCGGTCTGGATGGGAATTTCGGTTATCCGGGACTCAAAGGGTGGCGAGAGGAGGCTGCTCGCCTCGCCGAAGAGATGAAGCGGCGCTTCGGTGGCGATACCGGAACCTTCGCAGATGGCATGGTCCCCGCGTTCCGCCTGGACCTCGGTGGTGGTAAGACCTCAAGGTGGGCATTGGTCGCCCATCCTCTTTGGGATTGGGATTATGCTGAGGAGCTCGTTCCCGGTACGACCCTAGCGCAGGCCGAGGAGGAAGCATCGGAAGATGGACCAGTGGATTGCTGGGATACGTTCAACCTATCACGTAGGCCGGTTTGGGTGCGCGAATGGATCAGAGATTCTCTGGCGTGAGCTAGTCTTGGATGCCCCCGGAGAGAAACCATCCTTCCTTCCTCCCGTGCTCGACGAGGTTCGTCCTCCCGCATTCCTGAGCCCATCGAGGTTCGCCGATCTTCTGCGATGCCCCTTGTCCGTGATTCACGGGCTACGGGAAGAGGAACTGCTCCCACCGCACCCCCTCGCCGTGCTTGGAGGAATCATCCACGATGTAATGTACGCTGTGCGTAACATGACTCCGGGTTCTCGAGAAGAGATAGACGACACTGTGGACGGCGTTTTCGAAGAGCGGCTCGGCGCAGCGGAAGTTCGCCTTGCCGCCGAGCCATCGACTAGACGCCTGGTCCCGATTCGTCGAGCCGTGGGACGAACGGCATGGCGCCGTAGGGAAACCCGCTTGCGTGCATGGGTTGCTACTCTCTCCCATCTGTCCACGAGCCGTATCGGTCACCAGAGCACACAGTCCCTACAACACAAAAAACGAGACTCGATGGAAGGAGGCTCGACAACTACACAGGTTCCGGTTGGCTCCGAGAGACCCATGAGGCTGCCGGACTCTAGGCTGTCGGGACGCCCCGACCGTATCGAGCAGGATTCGGCTGGCGTTTTCCACATCACCGATCTCAAGACCGGATCTATCAGGGACAAAGAAGGGCAGCCGCTCCGCGACTACGCGCTTCAGATCAAACTGTATGGACTCATGGTCGAAAGAATAGATCCGGATGCGCGCGTGCGACTGTGGCTTGAAGGATCGGAGCGCGTCGAAGTTCCGTGGAATGATGCTGCTCGAGCCGAGACCGAGGAGTTGCTGAACGAGACATTGTCTGGTTTACCCGACGATCTTTCTTTGTCCGCCGACTCCCTTGCCAGAGAGGGGCCGCATTGCGGTCGGTGTCGGATCCGTCACAGATGTCCTCGCTATCGCAACGCGGCTCCTGAATGGTGGAAAAGCATGTCCACCACTGCGCCGGTTGCTCCTTTTGATGTTTGGGGAACCGTGCTTGAAGTGAGTTCGGAAGACGAGCGGTTTTACGAAGTGATGCTACGCGATGCAGCAGGCCGTAAGGTGCGTATCTCCGGCCTTCAGGCCGGGCTTGGGGTCGGGAGCTTGCGTAATGGTGATTATGCTTGGTTTTTCGACCTGGAGCCGAGCGAGACTCTGCCGCACCATGGTGCTTTCACCCACCCGCGCAACTTCCACGCAGAGCGTCCGAGTCGCGCCTGGTCCGATGCTTTGCGACTCCGAGTGTTCATCGCACCACGGCGTTCAGCGTAGCCTGGACAAAAACGTGGACAGGTAACCCATGTATGTGTACGATTTTGTCCAGAGAGATATGGATAAACGTCGTCTTCTAGCTTGCGTTTTAACTCAGGTGTCAGGTAAGGAGGGCGGGAAGCTGTCGGTGAGTGCATGATGGGGGCATCATGGAACCTTCCGATGCTCTCCACGCCTTCCGCCGCTCGCTCTACGAATGCCTCCACCGCAGATCCGACGCCCTATTCGAACTCACCGACGCCATCCTCACCGCGGACGCCGCCGTCCCTTCCGCCGCTCACCTGAGCCTCCAAGCGTCGCATCGTCGCGGCTGGGGCACCCTCTACGCCGCGCTCCGGCGGGGGCGGATCGACGCCGAAGCCCTGGACAGCACGGCGATGGTCGTCCGGGACGCCAAGCGCCGAGGCGCGGGATGGCTTGCGGGTTACGCCGACATCGGATGGTCCAATAGGCTGGGGTGGTACCAGGGATTCAGGCTGCTCGTGGCCGTGAGTCCCAAAGGAGTCATCACGGGCTTTGGTTTCTCCAGCGCCTCCACCGCCGACCAGCCGATGGCCGAGACGTTCTTCGCCGCCAGAAAGCATCCGAACTCCTCGCGGCTTTCGAGCGTGGGACGGGCCGCCTGGGGGCCGTACATAGCGGACAAGGGTTTCGAGGGTGCCGAGAACCACATAAGGTGGCTCGAGTGTTACGGAGCGCGGGTCATCCATCCTCCCAAGAGAAACAGCCGCGAGCGAAGCTGGCCCAAGCGGCTCAGGAGATGGGCGGCTGGAATTCGCCAGATCGTGGAGAGTGTCTACGAGAAGCTCTTGAATACCTTCGGTCTTCACCGGGAGCGGCCTCACGAGATGAGCGGGGCGCGGGCACGTCTGGCGGCGAGGGTTGCGCTGCATAACTTCTGTATCTGGCTCAATGAGCGACTCGGTCGTCCTCGGCTGGCTTTCGCTGACTTGCTGGCGTGGTGATCTAAAACTCACACCAAGCGTTTAAGAGCTTGCGCGGATAGGCTCGCTACTTTTCACATTTACCGATTCTCCGAGCGATCAAATCGGCTCCTCATCGACCATTGGCACATTCGCTACCCGCCTATCCGCGCAGCCTCTTACCTGACGCCAAGGATAGTTCTGAGTCGCCGGTTTTATGCGGATCCTGGTTCCCGGCGGTGGATTCGTCGGGTTAGGAGATGGGAAGAGGTTAGAAAGGCGGGACCAAGCGCATTTAGAATACCTCTGCAAAAGACCGTCACCATCGTCGGGTCCGTCAATCAAGAAGCCCATCAAGGAAGATTCGTTGAATCTCCTCATAGAGGGACGCGACGGTTCCGGCGATGATATAAGACTCTTCTGGTGGGAGCGACGCGATAACGCATAGGACACGACCGGCGGGAAGCTTCCTCCAGGGCAGATTGGGGCTTGATCTTCGTCTCTCGCAGTAGTCGGGCCCCTCTCCGGGCTTCGAGTGAGGGCGCAAGAAGAGAAGCGGTGTACCGGTTTGGCTTGTTACATACAGTAAGATACTGTCTCTTCGATCAAGTGTAGGGAATAGACGTAAAGCCCATAGGTATCAACATTAGGGCTTGCAAAGCCTACATGAACTTGATATAATAGTTAGTAGTAAAGTGAATATCTCATCGAGAGAGGCGCGAGGGATCTGGCCCTTCGACCGCCCGGCAACCTGGCTTTGAGAACGCCAAGGTGCTACCAGCCCGCTAAGGGGAGATGAGGCCGAGGAGGCAACCAAGGTTCTCTTCTTGGCCCCTCGAGTTCGAGGGGTTTCGTCTTTCATAGCGTTCTTGCGGGCTGACGGTCACAGGTTTTGAAGCAGATCCTCTCGCCAGAGAGGAGATACGTCGAACGAAGAGTATGGTAACAACCAACATCCCAAGCAGGCCATCCTCTATGCCAGGGTGTCCACTGAAGAACAAGCTAGGAGTGGTTACTCCCTTGCCCAGCAGATAGAGGCCTTGAGAGAATACGCGACCCGACAAGGGTACGAGGTGCTGGAGGAAGTCGTGGACCCTGGGCAGAGTGGAGCAAACCTCGGGAGGCCAGGGATGGACCGGGTAAGGGATCTCGTAGCCGCTGGCGGAGTCTCTATCGTGCTTGCACAAGATCGGGACCGGTTCGTCAGGGAGCCTGCCTACCATTACCTTCTGAAGAAGGAGTTCGGGGAGAACGGCTGCAGGCTTAGGGCATTAAACGACCAGGGGGATAACAGTCCTGAGGGGGAGTTGACAGACGGTATTCTCGACCAGCTTGCGAAGTTCGAGCGAGCGAAGATCGCGGAGCGCACACGCAGAGGGAAGCTCCGCAAAGCCCGCGAAGGACGCGTCGCAGCTTCTACCCCGAACTACGGCTTCCGACTCAACGACGCTAGGGACAGCCTGGTGATCTGTGAGTCGGAGATGGTCGTGGTCGAGAAAATCTTCCGGATGGCGGCCGAGGGGTTCGGCTTGCGCGCAATGCAGTCCCGTCTACGTGCCGAAGGCGTCGCGTCGCCGAAGGGCGGTTGGACATGGTCCTTACGGGTGCTCCGACGGTTGGTGAAAAATGACGTCTACCTGCCGCACACCTACGAGGAGATCGCCGAGTTACTGGCTCCTGAGACGCTAGCGCGTCTCGATCCAAGTAAGGAATACGGCATCCAATGGTACAACCGGCAAAGGGTGAGCGTCGAGACCGTCTCGGAGCCGGACGGCAAGGGCGGGCGGCGCTACAAGAAGCGCAGGACGTCCGTCTGGAGGCCGAAGGAGGAATGGGTGGCGGTGCCGGTCCCAGCATATATGGACCGGGACCTGGTCGAGCGTGCGCGCGCCATGTCTGCGGACAACAGGGGTGCGGAGAGGAAGCACCTAACTCGGGAGTGGGAACTCAGGGGCCTAATGCGCTGCTCCTGTGGCCTCAAGATGGCGACCCAGAGTACCCGTGCCAACGCCAGCCGTGGCTGTAGCCCTTACTACTATTACAGGTGCAACAGGAGCAAAGACTACGGCTCTGGCACTTGTCCACGTAAAGGCATCCCGGTAAAGACGGTGGAGCCCTTAGTGTGGAAGTTCATTTCCGGCCTTCTCAAGGACCCCGAAAGGATAAGGACTGGTATGGAGGCGCTGATAGACCGGGAGCGGGAAGCCGGCGTGCGGTGCCCAGACGAGGAAGCGGCGACGTGGGCGGAGAAGCTCAAGGAGTGCGACTGTTTGCGGAGCGCGTACCAGGACCAGCAGGCGTTAGGGCTCATGACCCTTGAGGAGCTCGGCTCGAAGCTCAAAGGCCTGGAAGAGACCCGCAGGCTGGCACAAGCCGAACTCGCAGCCTTACAGGCTCGGGAGAAACGCGTGGAAAAGTTAGAGAGGGACCGGGATGCCCTGCTCGAGTCGTGGGCCGGCGCGGTGCCGGAGGCCCTCGACGGGCTGACGGGGCAAGGGAGGAATAAGGTCTACCGGATGCTGCGCCTTGAAGTTACGCCTACGACGGAGGGCTTCGACGTGACGGGTGCTCTCGGGGGGATTTTACCTCTGGGGACCGACACCACCGCTGCGGCGCCTACGCCAAATGCACCACCTGCCGGGTCGAGTTTCTCGAAGGCGAGCCCGCGAGGATGACGGCGGCGGACCGCGAGGTTCTGGAGAGCCGCAACCTCCTCGGACAGGTGCGTCTGTACTGCCAGGCCGTCTGCGACCACGACACGAAGGTGCGGGTCCTCATGACCGTGACCTCGACTGGCCTCGACGGCCCAGGCAACAAACCGGAGCCGGAGATCACCCCTCCCCCCGAATGGGCGGAGAAGCCCGCCTGAAAGTGACGCGCAGCACTCTTGAAGCCTTGCGCTAGCGTATGAACAAACACATAGACGAACCGCGGGATGTCGTGCGTGGGCGCCTCCCGGTCGCCGTGGGCGGGATAGTTGCGACGATGGCTGCTGCCGGTAGCGGGCCAGCTCTGGGACGCGCGAAGGTACGAGGAGCGCGCCGGGCCGAGTTACTGACTCTCAGCCTATATTAAGCTGGTCCGGGTAGCCGTAGTGTTCATAGGCGGCACGGCTGGTCTCGGCATCGGGCACTTCCTCCGAGTCGAACTCCGGGGCGGTCTGGATCACATCTCCGGCCTGCTCAACCTCGACCCCTTCGTCGGTCACGTTCGTTACCTCATATCTTGCACCCATCGACCCGTACCTCGATGCCGTGACCTCGTAACAAGGCGCTTCGCTCCTCGATCTCCCTCAGTAGTCC
>JAABVA010002525.1_pt1 | contig 18151 bp, 14 predicted proteins | sample 5560331 | NCBI WGS metagenome assembly JAABVA01 (sample SAMN12812661, study PRJNA571458) | rock metagenome | isolation source: Antarctica rocks | place: Antarctica: Victoria Land, Mt New Zealand sud | collected 2016-01-07 | reverse complement strand
TGCACGACCGTCTCTCCGGTGCCAACCGGATGCCCGCCCTGGCTGACCTCATCATCCAACGCGTGGCTGAGGCCCACGCCCCCGTGGCCCTCGCGGCGGCCTAGTCCCCGACTTTTCGATAAGATACATATTAACCTCTGGTGCTAGTTGAAACCGCCATTTTGTTCGCGTCCTTGTTGCTTTTATCTAATATTTGATGCACATCTTCCTAACGAGAGGGCAGGACACGCTATCGAATGGGCTCCGACGACCGTGACTCGGCCGTATACGCACCATTTGACGCAATAAAGAGTCATCACGGCTATTTACATCGCACCAAATACATTGGAGAGGCTCTTCAACTAGCACCAAAGGTTATTAGCGTGGCACACCGCAGGGCAACGCCTGATTGCTGTGCGTGTCGTCCTGACATAGACCGGCACTCTAAGCCCATAGCCTCCCCTCCATTCTCTATGTTGACGGCAGGTATGTAAAGATTGCCCCGTATGTTTGCTCTTTGCCCCGAAGGAGTGCCTTGCCTTGGCTTCTCGGGGCGTCGCAGTACTTCGGCGCAATCCTTTCATGACCTGTTGGGAAGGCGTACGTCAGCGCGTCAGCGTGTGGTAGTCAGGCTGCCGGCATGCAAGAAGAACTGCTGCCGGCGTAGCGCCAGTACCGCGTCGGCTCCCGAGTGAGAGGATGGGGTCGTGACCGATTCCGAGGATGGATGTTCATGCATCGCGTCGCATGGACATCCATGGCCTGTTCGCGCAGAGTGACGCCGGGATGGGCTACGCGCTGTGCCAGCGCCAGTAGGGCATGAGCGCGATCGAGGCGCGCATATCTTCTGGCTGGCTATCCGCACCTGTCGTCGTGGATCCACTTTTCGACCGGGACAGTGGTTCGGAGCGCGCGGTGTATCGCGCGTACGCGTAGAGGTTGGGGATGTCCCCCGACGCGAGTTGCTGGTAGGTGATCCTGTCGCCGAAGACGTCAACATAGGTCTCGTGGTTGAACCCTCCATCGTGCCGCGATCGAGAGCCGACCCCGCGTCGTCCGGGTCGTGCCCCAGGTCGTACGGCTCGGGCGTCCATGGGGCCGTGTGGACGGTGCCACTCACCTTGACTTTCGCCGTCGTGGCGTCGTCCGCACACAGGAAGCGCCCGAAGACGTTGTCGTACGAGCGGTTCTCTTCCAGGATGAACACACGATATGCTTGATGCGTTGGGCCAAGATGCGACTGGCGTCGCTCCTCGCGCGCTCACCGACAAAGCCGGAACGGAGGTCGCTGTCGTGGTGGTCATCCCGATCGCAGGCTCCGACTACGCCAGCAATGAGGAGGGCAACATCCGCAAGACTGCAGGCTAACGCCTACCGCGGCCCGCTTGCGTTCCGCGTCCTGACGCATCTCGGCGGCTGACCAACCAACCCGTTCAGTGGCCTTGCAGCAGTTGAGGAATGGAGAAGGCCAGGATTTGGCCCGTCGAGCTGGGCACGATGAGCGTGTTGTCCACGACGGCCGGGCTTCCGGCGTAAATCGCGGCCTTGAGTTGCTTTTTGTAGGCCACCGACCCGTCGCTCGCGCGCAGCCCCAGCAATACCCCGCCCCGCGTACCCGTCCACACGATGCCGTCGTGGACTGTCCCCGACTCGCCAATCGTGTGGGGCAGCGACCAGGCACCGACGTGGTACGCCCAGCGTTGGACGCCCGTCTTGGCGTCGACGGCGTAGAAGCTCGCCGTCACGTCGCTGCCGAAGTAGACCGCGCCGCCGACGACGGTCGGCGTCGAGGCCGCGTAGAAGAACGGCGTGTGGCCCAAGCCCTCGTCGAAGCTCCAGGCAATCTTGCCGGTCCGGGCATCGAGCGCGAACAGCTTCTGGCCGACTGGCGTCCCCGTCGACGGCAGCGCCGTGTAGGTCTTGCCGGGCGGATTGGTCGCGCCTTCGATGTAGACGAGGCCGTTGGTCACGGCCGGTGTGCAGTCGTCGGTCGCGCCGATCACGTGGGGAAGCGCGGTCTGCCAGACCACTTTGTGGGTGGCGATGTCCACCGCGTAGACCGCGTACGGATGGGCGCCCCCGAAGTAGACGAGATTGCCGGAGAGGATGGGCGACGACACGCTGTCGTACGAGGGGATGGAGAGCTTCCAGAGTTGCTTGCCGGTCTTGGCGTCGATGGCGTAGAAGGCACGGTCGCCGGTCGCGGCGTAGACCACACCGTCGTGGTAGAGCGGCGTGTTGTGGACGGCGCCGGGGGTGTTGAACGTCCAGAGGGGCTTGCCGGTCGCGGCGTCGTACGCGTAGACGCCGCTGGTCCCGGTCCCACGCGTGACCGTGTCCCAATTGACCGGGAAGGCCGAGCGCGCCCAGCTATTGCCAACGCCGAGGTAGACCGTCCCGTTGACGACAGCGGGACCGCGCGAGTGCCAGTTGGGCGTCGTAGCCTGCCAGCGCACCGCGCCGGTGCGCACGTCGAGGGCGTAGAAGGGGTCGACGCCCGGCGCATGCTTGGCGACGAACGCCGGGCCGAAGACCATGCCGCCAATGAAGAGCGTGTTGCCGTAGGGGATGGCGTCGAGGGCGAGGGCGGCGAGCGGCGGCGAGGACCACTGCACGGCCAGGTTCTCTCCGGTGGTGACCTCCAGGTTGCCAGCGGCGCTGCCGCGGTACATCGGCACGTCGACCGCGGATGTGGCGCCGGCGGAGCGCGCGGCAGCCAGATGTGGCGCGGGGATCACACCTGCCGCCGCAAGGAGTGTTGCCGCGGCGATCGTGGCGGTCCATATGATGCCAGGCCGTCGTCTGCTCTGCATGACTGGTCCTCTCATAAACGTGTGGCACCGGCAAGTGAGTCGGCGACTACTTCAATGCTAAGGTCCATGCCTGAGAGAATAATGAGAATTGCATGTGGAATTTCTCATTATTGTACGTAGCCCATTACCCTCCTGCCATCGGCCAACGCTACTCCCAAGTCCTGACGCAGCGCATGATGACGCTGGTAGAACCTACACTGTGACAGGATGCGCCAACCGTTCCCGCCACAGACACGATCAGGGTCCGGTGTCAACGATGGGGCATCTGGAGTTACATGGAGGCAACGCGCCCACGCATGGGCGTCAGCCGCATGCGCATTCTGGCAACGTTGGTAGCGACCGTGAGGTGGCAGGCTTCGCGGAAGACGTCGTCGTATCCACACATGACATCGTACGAGATAGTGGCGCCATCACGCGAGAATCAACGCCCCGGTCAGTAGCGCGACGAGGTCAGTATGAGACGCTTCCGTGTCGTCACGTTGAATGACCATACCTTGAACAATGCCGAGACATCCCACTCGTGACGCGGCAGGGCAGGTAGGCTGAGTTGTGTCACGCTCAAAGCGCTTCCGACGCGGGACGCACCTCTCGTGCGACCCGTTGAGTGCGCCTGATCGACGGCGGCCGCCGAGGAGGCGTGCCGTGGCCGGATAGAGTTTTTGGCCAGGATAAGCAGGATAAGCAGGATAAGCAGGATAAGCAGGATAAGCAGGATAAGCAGGATAAGCAGGATAAGCAGGATAAGAGTGAGCGACCAGTCCATGACGCTCCCAGCGCGGACATGTTCCTTCCATCCGTCGACCGCCCGCGCGTCGGGACGGTAGCCGACGCGCTGGACCTGCGTTAGCTTGCCCACGGAACACATCGCGCACCGCCACTGTGTCCCCCAGCAGGTTAGACAGGGGAGATGGCTGGCGCGCTCGTCCAGCGCCGAGAGGAGACCGCCCATTTCTTGCAGATTGGGGGGGCCTGATGTGCACGCTGAGAATGAGTGCGACACTGTGCGTGACATGCCCTTGCACCAAAGCGGTGTTGTTGACGAGGATCAGGCGGTGGCGCGGGGCGGCTAGGACCATGTCCATCTCACTCTTGGGATCAAAGGGCAGGGGTGTCGTTGCCAGAAGAGGCACGGGTGAGGACGCTGCCCGACACGACAGGCTGGGTAGGCCGCGCATCAGGACCAGCAGGGTGGGTGATGAGCCGCCCTCCCTACTGTGATCCGGCGCCGTGCTATGCCATCGCTCGCCCTTCTCCGTGTGCGTTGGGGCGACGCCGGGCTGACCGGCGTCCTCTGTCGAGCGCGCCTAGCCCCCGATGGTCGCCGCCATCGCTTTGTAGAGGACGAAGCAGAGCGCGAAGCCGGTGACGGGGCTGATCGCCCAGCCCTTGAGGATACCCAGCAGGGCGGCGCGTTGCACCGTCTGACGCCCGCGCGCCAGCCCTGTCCCCGCCATCGCACCGACGAGCGCCTGGTTCATCGAGGTGAAGAGCCCCTGCGTCACCGCCGTGAACACCACCAGCGCCTGCACCCCCTGCGCGGCGCTGGCCATCACCCGGTCCATCGTCACGATGTCGAAGGCAACGCGGGTGAGGATGCGCTGTCCCCACGTCAGCGCGCCGATGCCCATCGCCACGCCGCCAACCAATCCAGCCACCGTGACGGTCGAGACATGCACCGCCGTCCAGACGCCCACCGCGTTGGAGACATCGTTGGCGCCGAGCACGAACGACGCCGCCAGCCCCACAAGCACCAGCAGCCGCGCCAGGAGCGCGAACCCGTCGGGGTGATCGCCAGGCAGCTTTGCGGCGTCAGCGGGCAGCACGGCGTCGAGCAGGCGCGTGAAAAGGAAGCCGAGCAGGCAGGCGGCCGGCGGGGCCAGCACCCATGTGACGGCCAGTCGCGCGATGGTCGCCCAGTGGATCGGCACGCCCGCGGCCACGCCGACGCCCACGACGCAGAAAATGAGGATCTGGATCGTGGAGGTGGGGACCTTGTAATAGGTGTAGACGGTCGTCAAGGCGAACGCGCCCAGCACCATGATCGTCGCCATGCGTGCGTCGATGCGCGTCGCATCAACGATGTGCAGGCCCACCGTCTGCTGCACGCCCCCACTGGCCACCGTCGCTCCAACGACCGTGAGCGCGGCGAGGCTCACTAGCGCGGGCCAGAGGCGGATGGCGTGGGCGGCGTAGGGCATGCCCATCACGGCTCCGGTGTAGTGCGCACCCATGCTCCACGCGAAGGCCAGGCTGACCACGACCAGCGCGACGACGGCGCCTCCTCCCATCCCGACAGCGCCGCTCATTGGCCGTCCTCCACCCTGTCCGTGGCGCGGTCCGCGCCCGCTTCGACCTCGCGATACAACTCCGCGACCAGGAGCCGCGCTCGCGCCAGATCCTCCCGGCCCCGCGCCGTGGCCGTGTAGTACTTGCGCACGCGCCCACCCTCGGTGCGCTCCTCGCGGGTGAGCAGGCCGTCCTCCTCTAGGCGATGCAAAATGGGATAGAGCGTCCCGTAGCTCAACGTGTAGCCGTGCCGCGCCAACTCATCCACCATCCAGGAGCCGAAGAACGGCGCCTCCGCAGCGTGGTGCAAGATATGCACGCGGATCGCCCCCAATTCTAGGTCACGCAGGACCATCGGTCACACCCCCTCTTTCATTGATATATCGGCTTCCGATAGTATACGACGATAGCGAGAGCCAATAAAATGCACCGGCGACCGAGGCACCATAACGAGGAGGACCAGACCATGACCATGTCGCCGTATCCCGAGACGGACCCGCGCCACCACACCACCACGATCAAGGGGATGCTTGACGACCTCATAACCCACGTGCGGGGTGATGTGACCAACGTCAGCGATCCCCGCGCCGAGGCGCTGTTCGAGACGACCGCCGAGGTGCTAGGCGGCCTCAAGAAAGCCTACGAGGATTACGAACGGCGCGACGAGCCCGCCTGGCACGGGTAGCGGACTGCTCCCTCGATCGCTCCGTCAGGATCTATACCACGCGCCGATGGCATCCTTAATGCGCCAAGATTAGGATGACTCGCCGCCGCTGGTCACGCGCATTCATCGCGTATTCACGGAGCGATGGTATGGTGAGACAACGAGTGCGTGAACGACATAGGCACATGAAAGTGAGGGGGGTATGAGACACACGGACACGACGCGCGCATCAACCCGGACTGGAGGCGAACGAGTGAGGTGGCGGGTCATCAGCGCCTTGGGGGTGGTAGCGATCAGCCTGATAGGCCTCGCCGTCCTCCCCGTTGGCCGGCCGGCCGCGGCCGTCTCGCCGCGTCCGGCGGTGGCGTCAAGCGGCGCGCTGCCCGCGGGGTTCCAGAAGATCACGCACATCGTCTTCATCATTAAGGAGAATCGCTCCTTCGACCATTATTTCGGCTTGTTCCCCGGCGCCGATGGCGCGTCACGGGGTCGCACCTCGACCGGGGAGATCGTGCCCTTGCGCCCGGCCCCCGATCAGATCTTGCCCGATCCCTCGCACGCCGCGGAGGCGGCCTACCTGGCGTACGACCAGGGGCGCATGGACCGCTTCGACCTCGTGCCCGGCGCGGTGTCCCTCGGCGTCGACAACGCTTACACCGCGATGCGCCCGCAAGATATCCCCGACTACTGGGCCTACGCGCGCCAGTTCACCCTCGCCGACCACTTCTTTTCCACGATCATGGGACCGAGCCTGCCCAACCACCTCGTCTTCGTCGCGGGGCAGTCGGGCGGCATCACCAATAACCCCATCTTCGTCAATAGCCCCTCGTACAACGACACGAGTTGGGGCTGCGACGCGCCCCCCGGCACGACGGCCACCACCGTCTCGCCGACCGGGCAGCCGGGGCAGATCTTCCCGTGCCTCAATCTGACCACGCTGGCCGACCGTCTCAACGCCAAGGGCATCGGCTGGCGCTACTACGCGCCATTGCAGGGCCAGGCCGGCTACATCTGGTCCAGCTTCGACGCCATCCAGCACATCCGCTACGGCCCGCAGTGGCGCACCAACATCGTGCCCTGGAGCTTGTTCCCGACACAGGTGGCGCGCGGCCACCTCGCGCCGGTCACCTGGTTGGTCACGGACACGGCGCACAGTGAGCACCCGCCGGCCTCGACCTGCCTGGGCGAGGACACCACGGTGCAGGAAGTCAACGCCATCATGCGCAGTCCCTTCTGGCAAAGCACGGCCATCGTTGTCACCTGGGACGACTTCGGGGGCTTCTACGACCATGTGGCGCCGCCGCAGGTCAACCACCTGGGGCTGGGGCCGCGCGTGCCCACCCTCATCATCTCGCCGTACGCCAAGCGGGGCTACGTGGACCACACCGCCTACGACTTCACCTCGCTGCTGCGCTTCGTGGAGGAGCGTTTTGGGCTGGCCCCCCTGACCCCGCGTGATGCCCGTGGGCCTAATCTGGCCAATAGCTTCGACGTCAACGCCCCACCGGCCAAGCCGGTCATCCTGCAGCCCCACGCGTGTCCGCTCACCCCCGGCGTGGGCATCAACGGCGGGGCGCTGGGCAAGCGCGGCGAGAACGTCATCTTGCTCAAGGGTGCGCCGGTCATCACGGGTATCACCGGCCACGGTCACGCCCTCCTGCTCCTGTTGCGCACCACGAGCGCGACGGGGACATACGTGGTCACCCCGGCGACGCGCGTGCTGGGGCGCGGAGGCCGGCCGCTCGACCCGGCGGCGCTCCAGGTGGGCGACATCGTACTGGGTAGCCCCACGACGCTGCAAGACGAGTCGGCCGACGGGGTAACCGTCGACGGGCGCGTCGCGCGGGTGGACCCGACGCGGGACACGCTCCTGCTGGCCGTGCGCACGCAGTTGCAGCCGCGTGACGCGCGACGGTTCGCGGGGCCGGTCCAGATCCAGGGGGTTGACGTGGTGATCGACGAGGATACGCTTATCGTGGCGCGTGGCCGCCGGGCCGATCTCGCCGCGCTGCGCCCGGGCATGGCTGTCTACGCCACGGGCACGCTTCACTATGCCGCCCGCACGCTGACGCTGACCAGTAACATCAGCACGCACACGCCGCCCCAACACCGCGCGTCGTAGCGGTGGAGGCGATCGCCGCGTCCCATGAGGGGGCTGTGACGACGGCGCGCGGTGTTGGGACGACGACGCAGGCGCCTGGCACGCGATGGGGGCGCGGCGGTCGCCTACTATCACGTGTCCTGCTCCTGGCGCCAACGGTGAACCAGGAGAGCACAGCCGGCCGGCGCATCTCTGTCGCTCACCGATGTACCCTAAGATGAGGATTTTCTCATAGACACTTCATATGGGCTTAATCACCACGCCCTATGCTATGGATAACGCGACATGAGGGAGGGGAACAGAACCATGAGGGATGGTCATGGACGTAGATGGACGTAGGATGAGCACAGACGATGCTCCGCGTGGTCGCTCGCCGCGCCACCGCCAGGGGCGTCCGCGTAGCCGCCCCACCCTTATGGCCCGGAGTCCCGTGTGTTACTCCACCCTCATAGCCCCCACGACGGAGCATGACCCACGATGATCCACGTTGGACAAATCGCTGTGCTACTCGCCGCGCTACGCGGCCATCCGTCCATGCCCTCGGACGGGTTGGTCGCCACGCTCCACGCCGCGCTGCACGGCTTCAACACCCAGAACTGCGCCCAGATCTACGACACCACCGCGCCCTGGAGGCGTGGCCCTGCCTCACGCGCGGACACCATCGCCGCTTGCCAGCAGGCCTTCACTGATGGGGATCAGCACGGGGTGACGCTGTTGCGCCTCATGCGCGACGGGCCGGGCCGCTATCTAGCGGCGGGCGTCTACCGCCAGCCGCTGCTCATCCGCCGGGTCATGCTGGGGCGTACGACGACGGCGCGTGAGACGATGCAACTCGTCCAGGCCGGGGCGCGCTGGTACGTGCTGGCGCTGTGGTAGCGCGGTGAGGAGAGTCCGTGACCGTCACCGCGGGCGCGCGGCCAGCGCCCTACTCGTCGCCGCCGGTGGCGGTCCTCTGCTGCTCATCGCGCGGCGCGCCATGACGCGCATCCGCGCATCGTGGGCGTGGTTGCCGCATCCGCGGCAGCGCGGGGTGTCGTCACTCCCGCGGGCGTGTAGCCTTGGTCGGGGCGATCATGTGGTGCGCGATGCATGACGCGGTCCAACGGGCGGTCGAGGCGCTGGCCCTGCACAACCTGGTGGTGCGCGTCGTGCTCACCCTCTGCGCCGCCGTCCTCGTCTACCCCCTGGCCCTGGCCTGGCTCGTCGTGGTCGCGCGGCGTCTGGATCGGGTAAGCGTGCGCGCGGTCGCCCGCGGCGCCGTGCTGATCGTGCTGGCCCTCGCGGCGTCCCGCGTGTTCGCGCACCTGGTCGTCGACCCACGCCCCTACCTCGTGACACACACCGCGCCGCTCACGCCGACCGCGCGCGACAACGGCTTCCCCTCCGACCATGTGCTCCTGGCCGCCGCGCTCGCGGTCAGCCTATGGTGGCTCGACCGGCGCTGGCTGCCCGCCTTCGCCGCCGGCGTGGTGTTGGTGATGCTGGGACGGCTGGGCGTGGGCGCGCACCACACCCTCGATGTCCTGGGCAGCGTGGTGATCGTGGTCGGCGCCGCACTGGTGGCCGCCGCGCTCCCCCTACCTGTGAGGTGGTCGCGGCCGGTGGTCGCCGCGCTGCGTCGTCAGGGCGTGACGAGCAGTGGGGTAGATATACGCCGCGGTCCGCCCGTATGAGCGCCCCGCGCATCCCGCCGAGGGCGGCCGCACCCGCGCTTGGGCTCCTCCTCGCGGTGGGGCTCCTCGCGGTGGGGCCGGCACGGCCCTTCCTGACCGTCGGACGCCTGACGACGCTGGTCGGCTGTGCGCTCGGCCACTGCCCTGGGGCCGGCCAATGCGCCGCCTCCGGTCCGCTCCCTCCACCCTCGCCCGTCGCGGCGCACCGCGCTCATGTGGTGGGCGCGACGGTGTTCCTGATCGTACTGGAGAACCACAACTGGTCCAGTATCGCGGGGAACGCCGCCGCGCCGTACATCAATCATGTCCTCGTCCCCACAGCCTCGTATGCCACGCACGACGATAACCCGCCGGGCGTCCACCCCAGCCTGCCCAATTACCTCTGGCTGGAGGCCGGCACGACCTGCGGCGTCTTCGACGACAACCCGCCGGCCCGTCACCACTTCCCCACGCATCGGCATCTCACGGCGCTCCTGACCCGCACCGGCATCTCCTGGACGGTCTACGCCGAGGGCATTGACGGGCGGACCTGTCCACTCACGCCCCGCTACCCCTACGCGCCCAAGCACGTCGCTGCCCTCTACTTCGACGACGTGACCCACGGCAACGATCCGCACGCCGCCTCCTGCATCGCCCATGTGCGGCCGTACTCCGAACTGGGCACGGCCCTGCACAGCGACACGGTGGCCCGCTACACCGTGATCACGCCGAACCTGTGCGACTCAGGCCATGACGCCTGCGCGCCCCTGAACGACCCGGTACGGCAGACCGACACCTGGCTGGCGCGGGCCGTGCCGCCGATCTTGCGCTCCACAGCGTATCGACGAGGTGGCGCGTTGTTCATCACCTGGGACGAGGGCGAGGGCGGCTCGGACGGGCCGATCGGCCTCCTGGCGCTCTCCCCCTCCGTGAAGGGGCACGGCTACGCCAGCGCGACCCCGTACACACACAGCGCGCTGCTGCGCACGATGGAGGAGATCCTGGGGGCGCGGCCGCTGCTGGGCGACGCCGCCCACGCGCCCGACCTGCGCGCTCTGTTCACCACCCTCCCCTGAGCGTGTGGCGGCGTGAGGATCATCGGCCGAATTGCCCGACCGTTATTCTCTTTAGACACCCTCTTGGTCGGGGAGCAAGCGGGCGCCGCCCCGTCTGCTGGCCGCCGGCTGGCCTCTCGCCTCCGTGTTGCAACAGAGGCCGGCCAGGAACTCATCGACCCAGTCCTGGGTCGTGAGGTAGGGGCCGACACCCTCCGTCCGCGTCCGCAGCCGGCCGGCTTTCGCAGCGGCATAGAGCGTCGACGCGGTGGCATACCCCGCGCGCTTCGCGGCGGTGGGGATCGTGAGCCACTCCGTCTTCCTCTCCCCCGTCGCGCCACCGCAGGTGCCCTCCTCCTCGTGCCCCTCCTGCTCCTCCGGCGGGGTCCGTCGTGTGCTGGACGCGCGCATGTCACGTCCGGCGAGGAACGCTTGTAACCAGGCGCGCGTGGTCATGCGTACGCCCGACCGTTCATGGCGGGTCGTCCGCAGCCGACCGGCGCGCGCCGCCTTGTGCAGGAAGGTGGGGCTCGTGTAGCCGGCGATCTCGGCGGCCTGCACCATCGTGAGTTCCTCGTCGGACATCGCTTACCTCCTTGTCGCTCGGCCTCCTAGCGCTGGACACCCACGCCCACGAACGGAACAGGTGGCGCGTGTCGCGCTCCCGAGCACCTATGCCCTGCGTCCACGTCTGTGATGCACACCTTTGCCGTCAGCCGACGCGGTCGCGTTGGCGCGCTGCTCCTCCGCGGGCACGCCGCCATCACGCCGTGGCAGACCTTCATCCCCTCTCCCGCGAACGAGACGAGAGGCGATGGTCCATGGTCATGCATGTGAATGTTCACATAATCCGTCGCGGACGGTCAAGAATGCGGCGTGACCTGCTATCATGCGCAGTGTCTAGGATACCCCGTTCCTGGTCTCCCCAACGCGTCCTCCCCGGCAATCCATCGCATAAGCATGAGCATGTACAGAGAAGGGCGGTGTCCGTCGCATGGTACAAATAATCGATCGAGCGCGCACGCGTGTCACCATGATGTCCAGGAGCAGGCGTCGTACCCTCGGGTATCTCGCGGTCGCGGTCGCCCTCGGCGTGACGGGCACGGGCGCGGCGGCCGCCACGGTGGTGCGCCGCGCCGTGCCCGCGGGACATACGGGACATGCAGTGCCCGCATCCGCCCCGTCGTCCGCGTCAATCGGACACCATGTGGTGATCGACAGCGTCGCGGCCCAGCACATCAAGCACATCGTGTTCATCCTGGAAGAAAATCGCTCGTATGACAACGTCTTCGGCCGCTTTCCGGGCGCCGACGGCGCCACCACGGCGAAAGTCAACATCGGCGGCCATGTCGCGACCGGCCCGCTGGCCCCCGAGCCCTATTACCTGTGGCACGATCTGGGGCACGACCTCGGTGACGCGCAATCCGCGATCGATCACGGCACAATGGACGGCTTCAGCCGTGAGACCTACGCCGATGTCTTTGGCGATAAGGCGGCCTATCAGCAACTCGCGCCGGGGGATATTCCCAACCTCTACGCCTACGCGCGCCACTTCACACTCTCCGATCGCACCTTCGCCTCCGTTCCGTCGCCGACCCTCCCCACGCACCTGCACACCGTCGCGGCGCAGGACGGCGGCGTGATCAGCAATCCCCAGAACGGGTCCAACGCTTGGGGTTGCGACGCGGTCAAGGGCACATATGTCTTACAGCAAACCTCGCCAACCCAGATCACCAAGAGCTTCCCCTGCTTCACTTTTACCACGCTGGCCGATTCGCTGAATCGGGCGCACCTGCCATGGTCCTACTATGCCGCGCCGCCATCCAACTATGGCTATATCTGGTCAACCCTCGACGCGATCAAGCCCATCCGTCAATCCGCCCAGTGGAGCGATCATGTGCGGGACGAGCGGACCTTTGAGGCGGACGCGCGTGCGGGACGCCTCCCCGCGTTCAGTTGGGTCACGCCCCGCGCCGAGGACAGCACGCATCCGCCCGCGCCGGTCTGTCCCGGCGAGAACTGGGTCGTCGCGAAGGTCAACGCGGTGATGCAGGGGTCGGACTGGAACAGCACCATGATCGTGCTGGCCTGGGACGATTGGGGCGGCTACTACGACCATGTGGCTCCGCCCCCCGCCCCCTCTGGCAGCTACGGCGTCCGCGTGCCGTTCCTGGTGATTTCACCCTACGCCAAACGCGGCCAGGTGACGCACACGCTCTACACCTTCGAGTCGGTGCTCAAGACGGCCGAGGCGCTGTGGGGCCTGCCGCCGCTGACGAGTTCCGATCGCACCGCGCACTCGCTCCTGGATGCCGTGAACTTTACGCAAACGCCGGCTAAACCGTACATTTTGTCAACGCGCTCCTGCCCACCCGCGGTGACGCCAGCGCTCTATCACACCATCCTCGACCAGCAACTACAACGGGTCCTGGCCCAACAACTCGGCCTCCCGCTGACCAAGATCGAGGCCCGGCACAAGACCGCCGCGCTTACGGACATCGCCGACCAGCAGCACAAAGACCCCGCCAAGGTGCTCGCGGCGCTCAAAACAGTCGCCCGCGCGTGGGCGGGCGGGAAGGTTATCCTGCAACTGGTCGCGCCGCTACAGGCGAGCCGCGACGCCTACCTGACGCTCACCGGAATCGACCGCTGGTTCCATGCCAACCCAAGCGCGCATCTCTTCCCCACACCCTCGGCCTCGTAGGGAGGGTGGCGTCCGCTGTGTCCTCGCCCGTCGCGCGTCAGTCCGTCCACGGATGAGCGCCCCTGGTCGCCCCAGGCGCGTGCGGCGCCCGCACGATCGAGAAAATCAAGACATCAGGATCGCGTGCGGGCGCGAGAGGACGCGCCACGCCCTGTGGGTCACGGTCCCGCTGACCGCTCGGCGTGTCAGGGAGCGGGCCCGCTCATATGATGCTCGATACGTTATGCTACGTCTGTGGAGGACGATGCCATGCATGATCACCACACGCGCCGCCAGAGATGGACGGCCATCCCTCGCGCCAGGCTCACCGCGATCGGCCGCATCCGCGCCGTCACGATCCTCTCGTTACGCCACGGGCGGTCGTGATGCGGATCTTATGGATCAGCACGACGGGTGCGCGTGGGCGGGGCGTGCGGAATCGGACCATGGCCGTGCTGAGTCTCGGCCTCGCGGTGGCGCTGATCGCCGGCGGGGCCGCTGGCCTGCTCGCCCCGCCGCGGCGCGCCGTGTCCGCTCCACAGCAGCACGCCGTGGCCGCCGCGCCGGCACGCGTGAGGGCGACCATCGCGCGCGCACGCGCGCACATCACACACGTTGTCTTCGTCCTGCTGGAGAACCACTCGTTCGACAGCGTCTTCGGGCGCTACCCGGGCACCGACGGCGCCACGTCTGCGCCGGTCGCGGGGTCCGGCCGCGTGCCCTTGCTGCACGCCCCCTCCTTCTTCTGGCACGACATCGCCCACGACCGTGGCGACGCCTTGACGGGGATCGACGGCGGCACGATGGACGGCTTCAGCCACATCTTCGGCGGCGACTTCAACGGGGACCGCATGGCCTACCAGCAGTACGGCCAGGCGGACATCCCCAACTTCTGGCGCTACGCCCAGCACTTCACCCTCGGCGATCACATGTTCTCATCCGCGGCCGGCACGACCTTCCCCAACCACCTCTACAGCGTCGCGGCGCAGGCGGGCGGCATCGTCACCAACGTGCAGAACTGGCACACGGGGTGGGGGTGCGACAGCGGCCCCGCCGCCTACACGTTGCGGCTGACGTCCTCCGGCACACTCGCGGGCGCCAGTCCATGCGTCGCGTTCCACGCCCTGCCGGAGAGCCTGGAAAAGGCGCATGTGTCCTGGCGCTACTACGCGGATGTCGCCGGCCACCTCGGCTATATCTTCTCAACCCTCGACGCCTTCCCCGCCATCCGCAAGACCGGTCTATGGGCGGCGCACGTCAAAGACCAGGCAAGCTTCGCGGCCGACGCGCGGGCGGGGCGCCTGCGCGCGGTCAGTTGGGTCACGCCGTCCTACGCGGCCAGCAACCACCCGCCGTTTGGCATCTGCGACGCCGAGAACTGGTTCGTCACCAAGATGAACGCGCTGATGCAGGGTCCCGACTGGTCCAGCACCGCCGTCTACCTGGTGTGGGACGATTTCGGCGGCTTCTACGACCACGTCGCCCCGCCCCAGGTCGACGCCTTCGGGTTGGGGCCGCGCGTCCCCTTCCTGCTCATCTCGCCCTACGCCAAACAGGACGCCATCAGCCACACCACGTACTCGTTCGCCTCGGTCCTCAAGACGATCGAGGAGCTCGCCGGTCTGCCCCCGCTCACCGGGAACGACCGGGCGGCGCATGACACGCTCGATCTGTTCGCCTTTCAGCAGCGCCCCGCCGCGCCCCTTGTACTCACCACCCATGCGTGTCCCGCTGTGCCAACCAAGGCCCGGTTCCAGCGCTACCTGCCGGCCGCGCTGACGCAGGCCCTGACGCACACGCTGCGCCTGAGCCTCGCCGAGATCCAGCGCCGCCACCGGACACAGACGCTGGCCCAGATCGCGGCCACCCAACACGTCCCGCTCATAGCGGTGAGCAGGGCGCTCAACGACGCCGTCATCGCGTACGCCAACAGCGGGGAGCTACTGGCGTACGTGACGCGGGAGCAGGACGGAGCGTTGCGCAAAACCTATGCGACGCGCGTCGCCGACCTGCTGCGCGCGGCCCCCGGCACGCCACTCACGCCACCGCTGCTTGCCGACGCACGTGGTGTGTCCGTCCTGCCACACGGGACGACGTTCCCAGGAGCCCTCGCGTCCTGAGTGACGCTCGCCGGCCACCCGCCCGCGAATCCGTGCCGGGGTGACCACGGGTAGGCACGGCTTATCAGCAGGCGGCCATCTACTGATAAGCCGTCACGGACCGCCTTGTTAACTAATTGTCGCTAAACACCGCCTCACCTATCCATGTCTGATCGGGGTGATCGGGGCGGGCCCTACCTGCTATGGCGGCCCGCGCGACATAGCGATGTGCGCGGTGCCTGCGTGTCGCTCTGGTATCCGAGGTCAGCACAAGACCGCGCATCGTGTGCCGACCCAGACCCCCACGTCGCGCGATTGATCCCTACTTCACCGTGTACGTTCCGTGGGGCAGCGCCGCGACCGCGCTCGGTCCACCCAGCGGCGGGCTGAGCGGCGTCCCAGGTTTGGCCTGAAGCACGGCTTCGACCCGCGTGGTCACGGTCTGCTGCAGCGCGCTGGCCTGCGCGCCCGAGAAGAGGCCCTGGTTGACGCCGCTGTTGCCCCAGGTCGCGATGACGAGGCGCAGCGCTTTGTCCAGCCGGGACAACGGTACGCTGCGATCCGCCGCCATCTGGGCCAGCGTGCGGGTGGCATGGCGACGCTCCACGTCGGCGAGACTCAACCCGAGCGTGTGCGTGACGGCCTGGGTGAGGGCGCCGCCCAGGTCGCGGTCGAACTGCGCGCGCGTCGGCATCGGCGTGCACGGGCGCGGCTGCAGCACTAACGGCGCGGCGGGGCGCTGCTGAAAGTCAAAGACGTCGAGCAGGTCGTGCGCCCCCGCGTCGCGCGTCGTCAAGGGCGGCAGTCCCCGGAGTTCCTCGAAGGTCTTGAGCACCGAGGTGAAGTCGTAGGGGGTGTGGCTGATGTAGCCACGCTTGGCATAAGGTGAGATGACGAGGAGGGGGACGCGCGGCCCCAACCCGAAGGCGTCGACCTGGGGCGGGGCGACGTGGTCGTAGAAGCCGCCGAAATCGTCCCACGCGACGACCACCGCCGTGCTGGCCCACGCGGGCCCCTGCATGACCGCATTCACCTTCTGGACGAGCCAGTTCTCGGCCGTGCAGATGCCGTAGGGGGGGTGCGAACTGGTCGCGAACTGGGGCGTGACCCAGGTGAACGCAGGCAGGCGTCCCGCCCGCGCGTCGGCCGCGAATCCGGTCTCGTCCTTGACGCGCGCGGTCCAGAGCCCCGTGGTGCGGATACTCTTGAAGGCGTCAAGGCTGGAGAAGATGTAGCCCGGCGTCCCGCGCGGCGCCGCGTAGAAGGCCCAGGGCACATGCGCCTGTTCCATACGGTCCGCCAGCGTCGAGAAGTCGAAGCATGTCCCGCCGCTGGTGATTTTGCCTGCGGCGTTCTGGTGCAGGACGAAGGCGTGGGGGCCGCTATCGCAGCCCCAGCCGTTCTGCCAGTTCTGCACGTTGGTCAGGGTACCGCCCGCCTGCGCGGCCACACTGTAGAGGTGGTTGGGGAAGGTGGCTCCGGCCATAGAGGAGAACATGCGGTCACCGAGCGTGAAATGCTGGGCATAGGTCCAGAGATTGGGGATATCGCCCTGGTCGTATTGGGTGAAAGCCATACGGTCGCCGTTCAAGTCGGCGTCCTGTGACGAGGCGAAGGCGTCCATCCTCCCGTGGTCCATCGCGGTCCGGGCGTCGCTGGCCTCGTGACTGATATCGTGCCAGTAGATGGGCGGCGCGTGCGCGATCGGGATCGTCTGGCCGCCCGACAGGCGCGCCGTCGTAGCGCCATCGGCACCAGGGTAGCGCCCGAAGATACTGTCGTACGAGTGGTTCTCTAGCATAATGAACACGATATGCGTGATCTTGGCGCGGGCCGTCACTAGTATTGCCGGCCGGGGTGTCGCGGCCGGCGTCTGAGCCACGACAGGGACGGAGGGGGGGCGTTGCGCCTCGGCATACACGAGGGCGCCGCCTGCGGCCAGGACAAGTGTGAGCAGGGCCAGGACGGGGATGAGGCGGCGTGGGTGGCGGTGGGCATGCGGTGTCTGTCTTGTGTCTGCCATAGGCGTTACTGAGATCCTTTTCGATCAAATCCACGCGGGTCCAGTCGTCCAGCGTGGGGTACATGACACGGCGCGGAATACACGACAGGCACGCCGACGCCTCGGCGGTCCACTGCTCCGCCTCCGTAGTATAGGCCAGCATGTGCGACGTGTCTTGAAGGGGCAGGACCGAGGCGAGCGGTGATGACCCTCTGCTCTAAGCACATGACCATAAGTTTGGCACGGTTTTCGGCTGTCTCCAGGCGTGAAAACGCTCAGAAGACTTCTGGGCACCTGCTTAGCGCGTTCTCATTCATCGTCATTGTTCGCGATACCATGTATCCCGCGAGGGGTGTTCGACACCGTCTTGAAGAGCGCGTTCTCTAGTGGGTCACGCTACAAATAGATGGGAATGCTCAACCTGGCTAGACGAGTGCAAGGCCGTTCTCGCCAATATCTACTTAACTGCGGCGTGACCCACTAGTACCGTCCGACGGAAATAACTCCGCGGAAAAAGAACGTAGTCCTCGCGCTGTTTACGGGCGTACAGTCCGCTGAATATGCGGAATGTTTTCAGGCGAACGGTACTAGTGGGTCAGTTGGCTTGCTTATCGCCATTGTCTCATGCGGCCTTTGACAGGGTTTGGTGCGTGCAGGCGCCTGATCCGCCGAGGCGATGCCGCCGCTGACGAGCACGCTCGCGACGGGCCTGCCGCTTGCCGCCCCAGATGAACGGCGTCGGGGCGCGATTCCAGCCCCGTGCGGCGGCCTCCACTCAGGCGATGATCTCGTCGGGAGTCTGAGGATGCTGGCCCTC
>JAABVA010002524.1_pt1 | contig 18153 bp, 20 predicted proteins | sample 5560331 | NCBI WGS metagenome assembly JAABVA01 (sample SAMN12812661, study PRJNA571458) | rock metagenome | isolation source: Antarctica rocks | place: Antarctica: Victoria Land, Mt New Zealand sud | collected 2016-01-07 | reverse complement strand
TATACCCCGTTCACGCCAGGATCCGAAAATCCTTGGGCGAGATGACGCGGAAGTTGTCTGATACGGCGTCGCAATAGAGGCGCCACTTTCTGGGCACCTCCTCGCGCAGGAACGTCAGGATCGCGCCGCTGAAGTCGGCGAACGTTGCGTGGCACCGGTTGTGGGTGACGTGCTTGTGCATCAAGCCCCATAGTCGCTCGATCGGGTCGAGATGCGGGCAATAGGCTGGAATGAAGTGCAGCTTGATCCGGCACCCTGGCCTCGCTAGCCAGGCCTGCACCCGCTTCGCATGATGGTATCGCGCATTGTCCAAGAAGAGGTGGATGACCCGTTTGCTCGGATACATCGCCTCGATCGCCATCAGCAGCATGATCGTGCTGGCGGCATCCACCGTCAGCACGTCCAGCATGCGGGTCTTGCCGGTTTCCAGGTCAATGGCGCCGTGAACGTTCAGGCGTTGCCGCCCGCTGGTCTGCGCCACCGCGATCGGGATGTCCTTCGGCGCCCAGCAGCCCACCGGCCGCACCGCATGCGTCGGATGCACCGCATCTGCGAACAGCACCGCTTCATCGTCGGCCAGATGAGTCAGCAGGTCTTCATACGCCCTGATGAACGCCGCCTGCTTGGCAGGATCGAGCTTGCGCGACACCGCTTTCGGCTTGCGATGCTCCATGCCAAGCCGATGCAGCAGTGCGATCAGGCCAGACCGGCCCTGATATGCAATGCCGCACTCCGTCTCGATCCAGGCGCCTACCTCACGCGTCGTCCGTGGTAGCGCCTCGGCGATCCAAGCCTTCAGCCTGTCCTGCTGCTCGTCGCTCAAGCGGCATGCGCTGCCCTCGTAGCCAAAGCTCGCCAGGCCCTCGATCCCGTCCTCTTCATACAGGCGGTGCCAGGTGCGGACGGTGTCGTCATCCAGCAACAGCACCGCCGCAATCGCCTCGCAACTCATGCCCTGGTCCAGCAGCACCAGCGCGTTCGCGCGTCGGGCCAGACGATGCGCCGCCGACCCGTCCCGAGCCAGGTCAATCAGGTCTTGCCGCGATACGCTGTCCAGGAACCCAGGTCGGATCATCGGGCCGGTAGAGTCCAACTCGGGCCCACTTGGCAAGAGGGGCGGACCCGGATTCTCAAAGAGTCGGGGTATATCTCGGCGCCGAGATCGGCGCGGTCGCGGTGCTGCATACCTGGGGACAGGCGCTGCACCACCACCCGCATCTTCACTGCATCGTCCCCGGCGGCGGGATCTCGCCCGACCAAACGTGTTGGATCGCCTGCAAGCCGGGCTTCCTCCTGCCGGTTCGCGTGCTGTCCCGCTGCTTCCGCACCCTGTTCCTCCAGCAGATGCGCACCGCCTTCGCCGAGGGCGAGCTCCACTTCTTCGGCACGCTTGCGGCCATGGCCGATCCCACCGCCTTTGCCGCCCGTCTCAACGCAGCGGCCCAGATCGACTGCCGAGTAGATGGGGACGTTGCCGTCCCCATCCCTCACAGACCCGGACGTGCAGATTACCCGCATCCGGTTCTTCACGAGAGAGCTTCGCTCGCGGCAGCGTAGCCGTGGAGGATCTTGACTGAAGGCAGCGGGTGCCGTGCCAGGAGTTCGTTGAAGCGGGCCCATCGGACCACGCCTTGACGATCACGCCGCGACAGCCATTTGCGCCAGACTCGCACCACTTGATTGGCGAACCAGCGCAAGCGTCGACTGTTGCCACCAACGCCGTAGTAGGCGAAGTGGCCCCGCATCATAGAGGACAGATGGCGATGCTGGTCGCGGATGGACCAGTGGCGGTGTTTCCGACACCAGTCGTTGACCGCGGCCACTGCGCGGGCAAACCGGCTCTTGGCCGTGACTTGCCGAACCATGTCCTTGCCGTTCCGAGACCGTCCCCAGACATGGGTCAGGCCAAGGAAGTCGAAGGTGGTTCCATCCGTCTCCGGATGGCGCGCGCCCTGTAACCTTTTTGGGCGGAAGTCGACGAGGCGCGTCTTGTCGGGGTGGAGGGTGAGTCCATACCGTGCTAGACGCTTGCCCAGGACCGACAGCACGCGTTTGGCGTCGACGATGTTGTCGAACGCCATCAGCGCGTCATCGGCGAACCGGACAAGGGTGCACTCCCCTTTGAGACGCGGTTTCACCTCGGTCTCGAACCATTCGTCCAACACATGGTGCAGGAAAACGTTCGAAAGGCAGGGTGAGATGACACCCCCTTGCGGGGAGCCCTCGGTCGTGCGGCGTAGGAGACCGTCGTCAACGGCTCCTGCTTTCAGCCATTTATCGATCATCCTGCGGATGACGCCGTCCGTGACTCGTTGGTCAAGGAACGCTCGCAGCTGGGAGTGTGGGATCGAATCGAAGTACTTACGTATATCGATATCGAGCACCCAGTAAAGACGCTTGGCCCAGAGCACGTTCTGCAGAGTGCGGAGCGCCTGGTGAGCCGACCGTCCCGGCCGGAAGCCGTATGAACAGGACAGAAAGTCTTGCTCATAGATTTCTTCCAGCACCATCGTCACGGCGCGTTGCGCCACCTTGTCTTCGAAGGTTGGAATGCCGAGCATCCTTTGCGAGCCATCCGCTTTCGGGATGTATGCTCGGCGGACCGGCGGCGCGCGATAACGGCCGGACTTGATGCGTTCCAGGAGGTCGAGGAGATTGGCCTCCAGGTTCACGTCGTAGTCTGCCGCTGTCACGCCGTCGATGCCGGGAGCACCGTCCTTGCGGGTCAGCCGATAGGCCTCCATCATCCAGTCCAGGTCGATGACGTGGTGGAGCGAGTGCAGCGCCGTCCCCCGTTTCGTCCTCGCCAAATTGGCTATCCGTTGTCGGTGCGTAGACAGGTTTGTGGGGTTCAGAGTCCCCTCCCATGTGTCAGGTCAACGGTTCTCTACTCATGACACCCCCCTTCCCTCCGTCGGGTCCCGGCGAGCCCGGTTCCCCGTCTTCATCGGTACTATGAAGGTGCTACGACTTCCCGCTCGCGCGAACCTGGTCCCTTATGGTTTCGGTCGCAGGCCCCACGCGCCCCTCCTGTGTTCGTGTTCGCCGAAGCGCTCCTGACGAGCCCGGAGGAGGCTCATCAGGCCTGGAACACTTGGTCAGCCGGCGTTCCATGCCCGGCATGCTGCACCCGTGGGCGCGTGCGGGATCTCGCAGGTTTCCTGGCGACCCATCCTATACCTTTGCCCTGCTCCAAGACCCCGGCCGAGCCGACAACACCTCGCCTTTAGCGGTCTTGCCGACACCGCCCCCGGGCTACCCACACCGAAGGCCTCAACGGGTACATAATCTCGAGGCTAACACAGGGCTTCAGCATCCGCTGTCTACGCTTCACGAGCGACGTCGCCGTCTCCCATGCAAGACTCGCTTCCGGCTGGCGGGCTGCGCCTTTACCGGGAGGGGGTCGAACCCTCTGGATCGCTTCGAAAGGTTTCAGGTCACATCTCCATTCTCCTTTCCAGGACTTCTCCTGCCGCAAGGGTCGTCTACGCCAAGCCTCCGTTCGCCGGGCCCGAGCAGGTGCTCGGCTATCTCGGCCGCTACACCCACCGCGTCGCCATCGCCAACAGCCGCTTGGTCGGGCTCGACAACGGCCAGGTCAGCTTCACCTGGAAGGACTATCGCCAGGACGGCCACACCAAGGTCATGACGCTCGCGGCCGACGAGTTCATCCGCCGCTTCCTGCAGCACACCGTGCCCGACGGCTTCCACCGGATCCGCCACATCGGCTTCCTCGCCAACCGCCATCGCACCGCCAAGCTGGCGCTCTGCCGCGATTTGCTGGCCGCGCCGCCGCCTTCGGCTCCGCAGCCACTGAGGCGTTGGCAGGATCGCCTGCGCGACCTCACCGGCCACGACATCGAGGTCTGCCCCGAGTGCGGCGGCCGAATGTTGCCGCACGGCACGCTGCGGCCTTGCCCGCCGCCACGCCCGCCGATGTGGTGCGACAGCTCATGACCCAGCCTCGGCCGCCACCCATTCGCGCTGTCGAGCAGGGCAACGCCGACCATGGCGGCCGCCCGGTTGTGCCGCGCACGGCGTTCTTCGTCGCTGCCAAGTTCGCTGGTCTCGAACACCGCATCCCGCGCCCGATCAATCGGGCGCCAACGCATCCGAGCAACGCCCCGTGTCATCGGATCCCGCATCTGCGCGGGCCCGTCGAACCAACTCGCAGCGGTGCCGATCGAAGGGCCACGCGATACAATCCCCATAACGGGCTCTAGGGCTTGTTGAAATTCGGTTCATCGTGAGTTGATGAGTGCGGCGCTGAGGTGGATCATTGCGGCGAAGCTCTCGTCGGTCTTGTCGCTGCGCATCGCCACTCGCTTGAACTCCTTCAGCTTGCAAAAGAAGTTCTCGATCAAGTGGCGCCACTTGTATACGTCCCGGTCGATGTCGCGCGGCTGCTTGCGCCCAGGCATCTGCGAGACGCAGACCTTGGCGCCCCGTTCGTCCAGTGCCTTGATGATCCAGTTGGCGTCGAACGCCTTGTCGGCGATCAAGCCGTCGAACTCGACACCCTCGATCAAGGGGGGCACCCCCACCGTGTCGTGACGCTGGCCCGGCAACAGGACAAAGCGCACCAAGTTGCCCAAGCTGTCCGTGAGCGCCAGTATCTTGGTCGTCAGGCCGCCGCGGGACGTGCCGATGGCCTGCCTCTGGGTCCCCCTTTTGCGCCCTGGCCGTGGCGGTGGACCCGGATGATCGTCGCATCAACCATGGCATACTCCATGTCGGTCTCGGCGGAAACTGCATCAAACATGCGCTGGAACACGCCGGCCGCCAACCAGTAACCGAAGCGCTTGAACACCGCGTTCCAGGGGCCGAACGAGGGCGGCAGGTCGCGCCACGGGCTGCCGGTGCGTGCTATCCACAGCACCGCTTCCACGAACAGCCGGGCGTCGCCTCCGGTCCTCCCAGGGTCAGTCGGCTTCCCCAGGCAGAACGGCTCCATCTTGGCCCACTGCGCGTCCGTCAGGATGAACCGGTCCATGGCAAACTCCTTTCGGAGCTTGAATCACAGCGACCGTGACCTTGGGAACCCCCTGATTCTCAACAGGCCCTAATCGGCGCAGCCTGCTACGCCGCCTGAATGGCCAAAGTCGAGCTAAGGGAACGGTCTCGGAAGGTGGCTTCTACGTCGAGGAAAGGCGGATCAGCCGGCGGTCGGGGCGGAATGGGCCAGAGGCCCGTTCCGCCCGGCATCAGCGATGAGGCGTGACTACTCCGAAGCCGGGTTGGCCGCGACCCTCCGGCTTAGGTCGAGGCCGCTGCGCACTGTAGGATAGGGGCTGCCGTTCGTGAGCCCTTCCCACAGCACTTGGTTGAAAAGATCGGCGGGAACCCGGTCCTCGGACGTCCAATCAAAACCTTTCGTCTCCTTTTCCCAGTAGGCGGCATCATGCGTCGGATGGATATCAGGTCCCTCGGCAAACTGCACCGCGTCACCGGGAAGCGCGGCTTCAGTGGTCCTGAGCACCCTGGACGCGACAGGGGTGTAGTTCCAACGAGTTTGGCTCAGGTCGAACACGTCGGTCATCGGACGCTGGTATGCGTCGTTCAGGTTCAGATGGTCGATCCCAAGCACGTCCTCCATCGTGCGCAACATGCTAACGGTGTTGTAGCGCGTGCTCACCACTGCGTTGTGCTTGACATAGGGCCCAACAACGAATGCGGTGCTGCGATGGGCATCTATGTGATCGGGGCCATCCTGCGAATCGTCCTCTAAGATGAACACCAGCGTGTCGCGCGCGTATCGGCTGTGCGCAATGGTCTCTATGACACGGCCAACGGCCAAGTCGTTGTCGGCGACCTGGGTTTCCGGTGTGTTGAAGCCGCCGACCGCCGTGCCAAACTGGCCCGTGTGGTCGTGCGGCAGCCGCAAAAGGGTGAGTTGCGGCAGTTTGCCGTCAACCGCGAACTGCTGGAATTCGCGCTTCCATTCCTCGACCCGCCATACGTCCGGAAATGCATTGTCGTAGCCGCGGTAGAAGAGGTCCGTGCGTGGGATCAGGCTTGGATTGTTGGGGAATGTGACCTGGATCTTGGTCGAGAACGGATCACGAAGGATCGGCGGAACGAAGCCCGGGCTGCTGGCTGGCAGGAAATAGCGGGTCAGGTCGACCAGAAAGCCGTAGTTGCGCACGGTCAGGCCGGCACGCAGCGCGCTGTCCCAAAGGTATCCGCCCTCGCCGGCCTTCGGCCCGTCGGTCGAGCCGACATTGGCCGCACCGGGCAACACGTTCACCGCGCCTCCCTTTAATCCGGTGAGACCCGCCGTATAGCCGGGAAAGGCTGCCTCACGCGCCGCAACCGTGGCATCCGGCGTTGCGCCCACGTTCCCGACCGATATGTTGCGGTTTTGGCCCTCGGAGTCGTAGGAAACACCGCGATTGCCGTAGTTCACCGCCATGTTGATACCGACGCTGTCCGTCGTGCGGCCCTGCGTGGTCCAGGACCAGCCGTCCAGACTGACGTCGCCAGAGTCGAAGAAGTTGTCGAGCGTCACAAACTCGGTGGCCAAGCGGTGCTGGTTGGGCGTGATGCGGCGGCCGAACACGGTCAGCGTCGGGTCTGCGTTGGCCCCATTCTGCAGGTCGCCCAGGACCTGATCAAAGGTTCGGTTTTCCTTGACGATGTAGACGACATGCTTGATGCGCTCCCGCAGGGCGCCCATCATCCACTCGTCTGAAGTATTGACAGCCATATTGTAGCGGTTGTTGGACGCCACCTGGCTCGTGAGCATCGGCAGGTCTCCAGACGCGGGAACCGGCAGCGTCACCAGGGCCGCCCTGTTGAGCTGCAGCACGTACTGGTTTGCTCCATTGGCCTTCGCGAGCGCGGCTGCGTTGCCCTGGGGATAGGTGGTTTCCGTCAGCCTATCCGTGTTCCCATACAAGTTGGCCGGGTTGGCCCCTGGATCGCTCTTGCCATTGACGACATACATCGTGCGCCCGTCGGCGCTGAGGCTGACGGAATGCGGATACCACGCCGTCGGCAGCAGTCCCGACACTTGGTGGGGCGCTGGGCCGGACAGCGGGATGACTGCGACCGAGTTGGCGCCGCCGTTCGTCACGTAGAGCGCCGTCTCATCGGGCGACAGCACGAGGTTGTTCGGCGCAGCGCCTGTGTAGCGCGTCACGCTGGCCAGGAGACCGGGCGGCGCGATCGTGTCGATCGTTTCCGTGATTGCATTAGCTTTCGTATCAATGACCGCGACCTGGTCGGTGTTGTCCAGCGTGGCGAACAAACGCGCCTGCGTCGCGTCCAGGATGAGGCTGTTCGGGTTGCCGCCGACCGGGATGCGCTTGATCAGCCGGCCCGTGCCGGAGTCTGCGATGTTCACCACGACGATCTCGCGATCGCGGATCGAGGAGGCATAGACGGTGTCGTTGCCTTTCACGGCGACGGTGAACGGATACGAGCCGCCTGCAACGCCATCCGCGCCCGGGGTCGTGTTGTAGGGACGCAGATCGTACTCGAGGCGAACTGTCTGGGTCGCGGTGTCGATGACCGAGATCGAGTCGTTATACATGTTGGCGACAACCAGCACGCTGGCATCCGCGGAGATGCCGAGACCTGCGGCATTCGGCTGGACACGCAAGCCGATGCCCACCTTATTGTGGCCGAGCGCGATCGTGCCGGTTTGGCCCCAAGACCCGGTGGTCCTCGTGAAGACGTTGATGCGGTCGTCGACGCCGCCAGCGGCATAGAACGTCGCGCTGTCTGGCGCCCACACCAGCCCGACATAGGCGTTCGGGACCTGAATCGCCTGCTGCTGCAGCGGCTTGGCACGGTTCGCGCCCGAGATATCGAATACGAAGACGTACTCGTTCGAGGCGCTGACGTCCGGCTTGCCGACGTCGGCGCCGCTTGCGGTGTTCAAGCGATTGTAGCCGCTGGTCAGCACAAGCAACGTCTTGCCATCCGGACTGACGGCCGTCTTGACGGCGTCGCCGACGACGTGGGTCGGAAAGTTTGCCAGGCCGGGGTTAAGGAACTGGAGATTGGCACCAGTCGCAAAAGTCGGCGTGACGAACTGGCCGGACGGCAACGGCAGTTGGCCATTATTGCCGGCCTGTGTGGTGCCGCCCTCGGCTTGCGCCGTAACGCCCGATAGTACAAGGCCAGATAGAATCGTCGCGCCCAATAAAGTGGCCCGCGTCCGACTTAGAACAGAGTGCAGATTCATTTCAAATCCCGTTAAATGCGACCAGCTTAGGTGTTCGCCGGTGGTTCACGACGATCGGCGTGGCATTAAGATTGCCCCAATAAAGACCCCGAGCATGGCTAAACAATTATGAACATTTGAAATCGGAGATTACTTGGCGCCAATGCAGTTACGTAATCGTAACGGTAGGGATGCACTTGATTGGGCGCGAGCGCCAAATCGCCTTGGCTCTCAGCTTGACTTTGGCCATTTCCGGTCATGCGTTGGTCCAGAAGTGCGGCTCTGAGGCGATGTGGTCGAGGGCTGCGTCGAGGGGCATGGTCGCGATGCCGAACGGCCCTGAGGCGCCCCAGCGCTGGCCGTTCCACCAGAGCACTTGCACCTTGTCGGCGTCCCCGGTCGGCTTGAGCCTGGCCAGCGGCGCGCCGGTGCGCTGGCTCGTGAGGGTGTAGCCGCGCCCCGCCTTGTGCACGGCGACGCCCCCGCCGCGCGCCTGGTTGAACGCCTCGATAAGCGCCCGCATGGGATCGCTGGCCGGCACGGTTGATCCTTCTGGCGCGTGCGGAGTTGTCCGGCGGTAACGACACCACTGCGAGCCCGCCATGGCAAGGCAAGCCGACCCTGAGACCCACCCTGGCCTCCTCGCCGCCTGGATGGCGCCGTTCGCTGGATGCTTCACCCGCCCGACCTGGGCCAACCTGCTAGTGCTTGCCGCAGGCGCCGTCCTGACCCCGGGCCGGCGCACCATCGCCGCAGCGCTGAGCAGCGTGGGCCTGCGCGGGGCGGCGACCTTCACCAACTACCACCGCGTGCGGCGTTGTTGCAGGGATCGGCTTGGTGGCGTCCGAGCCCTGGCCGGGGTAGCAGGGTGGTCCCTGTCTCACCCTGGATGCCATCTTGCCCTTCAAGCTGAACGCCGACCGACGCCACCACATTCCCAAGCAGACGTTCAAGGTCACGAACTGGGCGGCGTATGACGCCAGCCTGCGCCAGCGCGGCAGCTTGACGGTCTGGATTACCGAGGAGGCGATCGCGGCGTGGACGGCCGAACCACGGACGACCCGGGGTGGACAAAGGCACTACTCGCCGCTGGCCATCCTGACAGGGCTGACGCTCAGGGCAGTGTTCCGGCTGGCTCTGCGCCAGACGGAAGGGCTGATCGGCTCCGTCATACGCCTGCTCGGGCTCGACTTGGCCGTCCCGGACCACAGCACACTGAGCCGCCGGGCGGAGAGGCTGGAGGTGCCACGGCCAAGAGCCAGGGCCGGTGCCGAACCCATGCACCTGTTGGTGGACAGCACGGGCCTGAAGCTGTGCGGCGCAGGCGAATGGCTGCATGAGAAACACGGCACCAAGCTGCGGCGGTCGTGGCGGAAGCTGCATCTCGGCATGGACGCCGGCACCGGACAGATCGTCGCCTCGCTGCTGACCACCAAGGACGTTGACGATGGCTCGCAAGTGGGCCCTTTGCTCGACCAGGTCGAGGGCCCGCTCGCCTCCTTCACCGGCGACGGCGCCTACGACCAGGACGGTGTCACCGCCAGCGTGACCGAGCGCCATCCAGAAGCGGCGATCATCGTGCCGCCGCGCGCGAATGCGGTGCCGAGCGACACGGCCGCGACCGCACCGACACAGCGTGATCGCCACCTCCAGCACATCGCCAAGCACGGCCGCTTGGCCTGGCAGGCAGCGTCCGGCTACACCAAGCGCGCCAGAGCCGAGACAGGTATGTCGCGCTTCAAGCAGGTGATCGGCGACGGCCTGCGCTCACACACCGACGGACGCCAGGCGACCGAGGTGGGCGTCGCTGTCCATGTCCTCAACCGCATGCTGGAGTTGGGACGCCCGAACTCCGTCCGCATCGCCTGAGCCCCGATCGGGGCTGGGGTCAACGCGTCCATCTCGCCGACCCATGCAACAACGCCCCAGTTTGGCCGTGGTCCCGGTCGCGGAGAAAAAGATGACGGCAACCCTGTGCAAGGCGTGCTCCCGCTTTCTGTATGCACGCCCAACCTAAACACGACGCCTCCGAAAGAGCGATGTTCCACCTCGTCAGGTGGACGGATCCTGCTGCGGAAATAGGGTCAGAGCATTACCAGCAGTAGAACACTAGGATCATATTTCCTCACTATGATGGTGCACGCCGCGCGCGCGGTTGATCTGTTGGCGATGTCGGCGGTCAAGCGGCGAGTGCGGCGAAGCGTGAGGTGCGGGTTGGGGCGAGCGGGCGGCCCGCGCACCAGGCCGCGATCCGCTCAAGGTTGACATGACCATCACGGCGACTGCAAGCACATATGCACGATCAACCGCGGCGTACTTGTTCCGTAACCGGTCGGTGTGGAACACAAACCTGGAATTAGAGTTGGCTCTTATTGGGTTCCGGGGTGGTGACGGGTCCGTCACGCAACCAGGCCGGCGATGAGGGCGCCGAGCAGGGCTTTGCCGCGTCGGCGCGCGTTGTGCACGAACTGGAAGAAGCCGAGATAAAGCGGCAATTTGTCCTGCGAGATGCCCCGGTGCGGGCGGAGCCAGGAACGAAGTAGTGACCAGAATCCTTCCATGGTGTTGACATGGACCTCGCAGAAGCCATCGCCGTCCTCGTCGCGGGCGTATTCGCCGCGTCCGTGGCAGACGGTCTTGTGCTGGTAGCCCCAGGCGGGCAGGCGCGCGTAGATGCTATACTCGTCCGTGTGAATGAGGGTGCCCTCGGTCACGGCCGCCTTGATGATCGGCTTGATCGTGGCCTGCTGCACGTTGGCCAGCATGCGCAGCACGACCTGGCCACCGCGCTGAATTAGGCCAAGGATGGGCGGCTTGTCCTTTTCCAGCGTGCCGCGTCCCGGTGCGCCTGCCAGCCTGCGACAGCGCCCGAGCCGCCCCTTTTGGCAACAGCCGCCGGTTGGCCCTTGTGCCCGGCCACCACGTAAACCTCGTCGATCTCCACCTCGCCTTGCAGTTCCACCGCCGGCGCTTTGGCGGCCAGGCCGCGGCGCAGCTGCTCCGTCATGGCCTGCGTATCCGAAGTGTCCAGGCCCAGCTCCAGGGCGATCTGCCGGTTGGAGAGGTTTAGGCCCATGAAGTAGAGGCACAGCACCCACACGCGCAGCGGCTGGTGGTGCCCGGCCAGCACCATCGCGCAGCGATCCCCCGGTGGGAGATGCCGCGAAGCGGCATCAAGGCCGGTCAGGTCGTCGAAACGCCCTGAACACGCCTTGCACCGATATCGCTGCCGGCAGGGCTGCGTGTCGTCGCATCCGTCCCGGATGACGGCGCCGCTGTCACACACGGCGCAGCGGACACCCTCCGGCCAGCGGTGCTGGCGCACCAGCGCGAAGCACTTGGCATCGTCGATCAGGCCCGAAAGGTTGATCAAGTCGGATGCCGCCATGACAAAAGCTCCTCGTGCGAGCAGGTCAGCTACTCCCGCTCTTGCTCGCGCACCAGATGCGCTCATCCCTACTTCCCGGTCCCGGCCTCACCACCCCGGAACCCAATAAGAGCCACCTGCATAATGATTGCGGTCGGACTGATCCTTTTGGCCGCCATTGCTCCACATCCGGCGGCCGTGCGGATACCAGAGGCCATCAGGCATTTCATAGAATTCTACTGGCTTCAGCATGAAATCATCCGGAGAGCTGGAGATTACGACATCAAAATATGGCTGGTCGGCTCCTTGATTGCTGTTCCAGGAGATTATGAGAGTCTGAACCTGGCTATCATCGAGAAGAATGCCGCGAGGCCCCTTAAGCCCGTCGAGAATTGTCTTCGCATAGTTGTCGAGATCGGCCGTCTCCGAAGTCTCCAATACCGTTTGAACGTCCATGTGCAGCATGATCTCTAGTCGCACCTCGCTGCTGTAGATGAACTTGTTCCAAAGCTTGTCCTGGATGGCCTGCCGAAATGCAGCCCGCTTTGCGCCTCCGTCCCTGTAAGGAACCGGCATAAACTCGAACCGCTGCTGCCAATCACCGAACATCGGCTTTAAGCCGGCGTTCGCGCCCTCGCGCTCACGGTCGTATGGGTCTTTGTTGTCCATGGATTGCGGATCCCAATAACCAGCACCAGCAGTTTAACCGACAGGAGCGTCGGCGGCTCCGTCCGAGTGCAGCGTGGAGTTCGCTTCCGACCAGGATCGGCGCTAGTGCCGACCGTCATGGCTTCCGCAGCACCCGACCCGAAGAAGACCTTCAAGCTCAAGCAAGCTCTTTCAACTGCTCACAAAGCTCAAGTAGATTATGCAGATCGGCCTCAGAAAGGCTTTCGCTCCGGTCATAGGTGTGGACGAGCGTATTCCTGTTGAGGAGAACAGACAAACATTCCTTCAACAAGCTGTCAGGCAAAACACCTTTAAAAGCTAAGTCTTCAAATACACCACGATCTGTCTTATTCCTGGCTTTGATACCGTACTTCTCTGATAAGTCATGAGCAACAGCCACGAGCATGTGAGTAAGATACACATAGGCCACGTCGAGCAGACGAGCTTCTGTCGCGATTTGGACTCTCTCTAACAAACTATCGTAGTTAGTCGTCACGAATGCTGGTCGATCATTCTCTTCATTATCAATGACCACTAGTTCAAAGCGCCAGTCTGGATGACTGGATACACGCTCAGCGATTCCAATCATATCATTCGAGCCCTTAAGAGATGAGTGCCGTTTCACCTCTATGACCACGTTATCGGATTGGCTGCGGGCTACAATGTCGGGCTCTACTCCCTGCATAAACTCTGGGAGACGATCAGGCGCAGGTTGGACTACAACATCGTAACCAAGACGCCTGTACTTCCGTGCGACTTTACGCTGCACGGCAGCGTTTAAGTCTTCGCTAATGTTTGTCATTACCCTAAGTCCTCGATAGAAGCGCTAGCCCACACGCGTATATGGAGGAATTCGTCACCGCTCGAAAATGCTACCGCAAGTGGAAGAGAGACGTGACGTATAGTGAACCTGCCATTTATACTCCGCCAGTTACAGGTCGTATCTTTTACCTGTCGATCGTTGTGATAGGCTAAGCCTTGGAGTGCGTCCTGGATCGGTTTCACGAGATTGTCTCGATCCGCTATCCGTCGCTCTGAATAGTGTGTGACACGCAACTCCACATCACAATCCAATATCTGTCTGGTTTGAGGCCATGCAGCACGTGCCGCTGCGGTCACTTTTGCCCTCCAATCCTGCAGCAAGATCCGGTTCTCAGCTTGCGCTGAAACCGGCCGCCCGGCGATACAGAACTCGAAGGTAGGCTGTCTCGTATCATCAGGACGATCTCGGTTCGTGGGTCTACGGGCCATTCAGGTCCAAGATGGGACTTTAAGGGCAGCGCGAGGAGGTGGCCCAGATTAGTTTACATGGGCCTCAACAAAGCGGCCAAAGCCTAGGTCTGCGCACCACCAAACCCGGCGGTAGCCTGATCAGTCTCCTGGTCGGGAGATTGTGACCACTTATGAGCACAGAACCACTCGAATTGGTGGCTTATGGGCAAATAAGCGACTTGGTTGAGCTTCTAAGCCTGCTACCAAATAACTGTTTTCTTTCAAAACCCGATACCGGCTTATGGGTCGTCTGACAGCGGTGCGGCTGCTACAACTGCACGACGAGCTGGGGCTGACAAAGGGGATCACCTACTACCCCACGCTGCCCGACCTGCGGTTCTACCGCTGCCGGCCGCGCGCGGCCGAACCTGCGCCGGCGCGCGGGCGCGCCGCCTGACAGGCGAGGAGTCGATGCCCACGCCGGCCTGAGCGCCACGCTCGCCGCTCGCCGCGCTGGACGCGGCCCCAACCCCCATCACAGGAGACCCTCATGCCCACGCCCGACGTGCTGGCCATGCTTGCCAAGCTGCCGCCTCGTTGCTTCGTCCAGCTTTCCGGGAGCCGCGGTCCCCGCGTCGCCGAGATCGTCCGCGGGGTGCCCAGTGTCACCGACACCGACACCGCGTTGACGGCAGACGAGCTCAACGCAGCCCTGCCGGAGCCGCCGACGCAGGCGCAGCTCGAGGCGATGCTGTACGGCGCCATGCACGGCTGGCACCTGGCAGGTGCGGACGCCGGCCTCACGGGCGATGCCCGCGACGACCGGCTGCTCGCCTTGAGCCTGCTGGCGCCTAGCCTGGGAGAGCAGCCGTGACCCCGTTGGTCATACCCGAGCGGGTCCGCATATCCTGCGCCATCCGGCGCTGGATGAGCGGGCCTTTACGCCGACACGGTTCACCCCAGCGGCGACAAAGGCTTGATTCGGCACGCGCATGCTGCACTTTATGGCCTCCGGGTATCCCCAGCACCAGTTCACCCAGCGGCGGCGTTGTTGCATGGGTCGGCGAGATGGACGCGTTGACCCCAGCTCCGATCGGGGTTTAAACGATGCGAACGGAGTTCGGGCGTCCCAACTCCAGCATGCGGTTGAGGACGTGAACAGCGACGTCTACCTCGGTCGTCCGGCGCTCGTCCGTGTGCGAGCGCAGGCCGTCGCCGATCACCTGCTTGAAGCGCGACATGCCCGTCTCGGCCCTGGCGCGCTTGGTGTAGCCTGACGCCTTCTGCCACGCCATGCGGCCGTGCTTGGCGATCTGCTGGAGATGGCGGTCCCGCTGTGTCGGTGCGGTCTCGGCCGTGTCGCTCGGCACCGCATTTGAGCGCGGCGGCACAATGATGGCCGCTTCTGGATGGCGGGCACCGATGCTGGCGGTGACGCCGTCCTGATCGTAGGCGCCGTCGCCGGTGAAGGTGGCGAGCGGGCCGTTGATCTGGTCCAGCAAGGGTCCGATTTGGGCGCCATCATCGGCGTCGTGGGCGGTCAGCAGAGAGGCGACAATCCGGCCGGTGCCGGCGTCCATGCCGAGATGCAGCTTTCGCCACGACCGGCGCAGCTTGGTGCCGTGTTTCTCATGCAGCCATTCGCCTGCGCCACACAGCCGGAGGCCCGTGCTGTCCACCAGCAGGTGCAAGGGTTCGGCGCCGGGGCTGGACCGTGGCCGCGGCACCTCCAGTGTCGCCGCACGCCGGCTCAAGGTCGAGTGGTCCGGCACGGCGAGATCAAGCCCGAGCAGGCGTATGACGGACCCGATCAGGCCCTCCGTTTGGCGCAGGGCAAGCCGGAAGGCCGCACGCAGGGTCAGGGCGGTCAGGATCGCCAAGGGTGAGTAGATAGGCTGCCCACCTCGGGTTGTCCGTGGCTCGGCCGTCCACGCCGCGATCGCCTCCTCGGTCACCCACACCGTCAAGCTCCCGCGCTGGCGCAGGCTCGCGTCATACGCCGCCCAGTTCGTGACCTTGAATTTCTGCTTGGGGATGTGATGGCGGCGGTCGGCGTTCAGCTTGAAAGGCAAGATGGCATCCAGGGTCAGACAGGGACGAACCTGCTACCCCGGCCAGGGCGCAGACGCCACCAAGCCAATCCGTGCAACAACGCCCCAAACTGGCCGAAGCAGTCCATGCGGGTGCGGCCGAGATCGCCCAAGCCGTGTTGTGTCGGATCGAGGCGGCCGACATGGTGGAAGGGCGCTTCGCGAACGAGGACGTTCTGAAACTCGCTGACGCGGCTGACGCGCTCGCCTTCGGCAGTCCGACCTACATGGGCGGGCCTGCCGCGCAGTTCAAAGCTTTCGCTGATGCGACGAGCGACCGGTGGACCACGCAACGATGGGTGGACAAGGTCGCGGCCGGCTTCACCACGGGCTCGTGTGCCAACGGGGACCAGGGCCATACGCTTGCCTACTTCACGATCCTCGCGGCGCAGCACGGTATGCTTTGGTGCGACCTCGACATCCCCGGCGGAGTGGACCCGCAAGGACGCAACCGCCTCGGGAGCCAGTCCGGCCTAGCAACGCATGTGGTGGATGGGGCACTCGACGCCTCCGACATGGCGACCGCGCGTTACTTGGGAAGGCGTTTAGCCAGAGCGGCAGCACGATCCGGCTAGGCCGTCCGAGTTACGAGCGAGGAAAGGCAGGTAGCGCCGCGGGATGTATAGATTCTGAACCCAGGTTTGTGTTCCACACCGACCGGTTGCGGAACGCCTAATGCTGGCCTCCACCGGAGCCGATAGCCAAAGGCTGCTTGGGAGCAGGTGGGTTGACGCCGGTCAGCATGTCGGCAAGTGTCTAAATCGCCGGGGTGCCTGCATATCGTAGGCTGAGATCATACCCGTTGAACCTGCCTGGGTCATGCCAGCGAAGGGAGCCGCCGATGTTGTTCGTCGTACAGTTCGAGGACGTGTATGCGGAGCAGCCGCACCGCCTGCCAGAGCGCGCCCAGCACATGGCGGGCCACTTGGCCTTCCTGGCCGGCCATGGTGATCGGGTCATCGCAGCGGGCGCGCTGCGCCCGTCGGCTGACGGCACGCCGACCGGGGGCATCTGGATACTCAATGCTGAGAGCGAGGCGGCTGCGGAAGCCTTCTATAAGGACGATCCCTTCTGGAAAGCTGGTCTCCGCAAGTCGGTTCGCGTGAGCCATTGGGCGAAGGCGTATTGGTCGCCGGCATATGCCGACTGCATGAGAGCGTTTGGTATCGAGTGATTTGCCTAGTTGGCCAGCGCCGAATACGGAAGCGAAAGGACCAATGCAAATGGCTCTCATCAAGACGGACTTGGAACCCTCTCGCCTACAACGGAAAGAGGACGACTACTTAATAAGCAAGAAGATTGCCGAAAGTGTCAATGACGGACCAGTATTAATGTTGAACATGAACCGCTACAGTTCGGAGGCTGCCTTTCCGTTTGGCGAGCTATACAATCAGTATGTTGGAGGTCTGGAAAGATTTTTGGAGAACGCAGGAGCAAGAATCCTCTGGCGGTTTCCTGTATTGGGACAGGCGGTCGGAAATCAGAAAATCGACGAAATCATCGCGGTTTGGTATCCAGTCCACAAGATTTTCGTCGAACTCTACGATGCTCCCGGCGCTGCGGAAAACTTCCGGCTTAAGGGCTTGTGCGTAGATTATGCCGTCATCCATCGTTGCCCAGGCGACCGGCATCCCTTTGCCCCGTCTGCAGCCTAATGACAGTAGGGGCAAGTTCCGCAACGCCCGCGCCGCAAGCTCATTCCAGTGTCGTGTTGATAACTGGCTTCGAGGCAAATGATCCGCCTCATCGCAACACCTCAGCCGTGCTGGTGGAGGCACTAGGGGCACATCAAACGGAGTTGCAACGCGCCTGTGGCGGCATAGAGGTCCGCACCAGGCTTATGCCTGGCGATACGGCTGCGTTGACGGGTTCACTCGAAGCGGCCTTGCGTGAACAACCTCGGCCCACACATGCGTTGCTGCTGGGACAAGCGCCAGGCCGTAACAGGGTCACGCTGGAGCGGTTTGCGACCAACTTGCGTGACTTCGGCACGTCTGACCGACATGGAAATCTACCCCGCGACGTACCGGTCGTAGCCGGAGGGCCGACCGCCTATCATTCGACTTGGCCCAAGCAGAAGCGCCTGGTTGAGGCGCTTAACGCAGCGGGCATCCCGGCAGCCATGTCGAACGACGCTGGCAATCACCTTTGCAACCAACTCCTCTATCTCGCACTGGATGCTGCTGCCAGACCTGACCAGTCATGTGTCATCACCTTTGTGCATGTCCCGGTGTTGCCGCAACAGGTAATCGACAGAGAGCCATTGACCATGCGGCACTCTAATTGCCCGTATTTACCCCTACCCATGCTGATCGAGGCTGTCGTTCAATTATTGAGCGTGACCTTCTTGCCAAACGATGACCAGGCCCATGCAAGGCTCAAGTGCCAAGCGAACGACCGACAGTAATTCGCGCCTTTATCCTCTCTCCATGTGAAGGCTAGTGGCTCACGAATCCCCTCATTTTCACTGACGGCCTGGTAGCTGCGGTTCGGTTGGTTTGTGTAGCTGTTTCAGCTCAGACCCCGTTTTAGAAGTCATGAAGCGGGTAGCCGTTTGCGGTTCGGGTGAGCGACGCGATGGAGCATGAGGCGGATCATGGCGAGGGTGACCATGGCTTCGGAGACTTCGGGCAGATGCTCGTAAT
>JAABVA010002523.1_pt1 | contig 18154 bp, 17 predicted proteins | sample 5560331 | NCBI WGS metagenome assembly JAABVA01 (sample SAMN12812661, study PRJNA571458) | rock metagenome | isolation source: Antarctica rocks | place: Antarctica: Victoria Land, Mt New Zealand sud | collected 2016-01-07 | reverse complement strand
CGGCGACGGCCGCGGCCGATGCGTCATCTCGGGGGAGTGTGTCGTCGGGCAGTGCCATCGACACGTTGACTCGTACTCGCCCGTGACCTGTCAATGGCCCCTCCAACGAGATGACCTGGGCTGTTACAAATCAAGACTTTCGGCAGGTATTTCCGCAAATTATATCAATGGGTTCCATAAGATATGACCGAAACAGACCCGTGAAACCTGCGTCTGGCTGTATCATTCAGCGGAGCACCAGATCGCCAGATCCCTCCCGTGTTTGAGAAGCACATCCCCCAGTGCGCGGCCCGCATATTCGAAATAATTGATATCTGGATCGTCGCTGCCGGAAAAAACTGGTCCCAAGGTGTGCCAGTGGCCACGAGCGGCATATGCATGCAGTAGCGGGAAGACGTTGACCAGCTCAGGGTCGTAGTTCCGGATTGCGTCGCGAAAGGAACGGCCGAGGTCAGCGACTTTGGGATGGGCTGGAATGCCAGCGGCGTCATCATGCATCGCTCTCATAGCGAACACGAAGGCCTCAGCGCTGAAGGTAATCACGATCGGGGGCTTAAAGTTCCGCAGGTATTCGCGCAGCCGAGTGATGCGAGCAGGGATGGACAAATCCGGCTTCTCACCCGATTGCTGCTTGGCCCCGTTAGCTCATAGGTGCCAAAACGGCCAACCTCATTCTGTTGCGCAAACCTTCGTTTGCACGGCATAAAACGTCCTCAATGCCAACAAGGCGTTGCGTGTTGCGTTACACTGTTGCCCATGGATGTTTCATCGCAACCGAGCTTTGCGACATGTTTCTCGTTCGTTCTGTGAGTTGGCCATTTTCCAGCCTATGAGGTCACTGGGCCATATCGCGGTGCCCGATTGAGCTTGGTGTCAAGAACAGGCTTACACCGAACAATATCGCGTGCAACCGATTTTACCTAATTGACCTATAATAGGCGTATTGCTCCCGTAAAGGCAGACTATGCCGAATTCTTGACCAGTTCCGGCAGCTTGAACGTTTCCGGCGACGTCACGTCCGGCAATGTCACGCCGATTGCGAACGCCGCACCACGGCGCGAACGGCGTCCAACCGGGCGCGCCGAGCCTCACGAGCCGTGAGCGCGTCATCCATGCTCACGGCGCGGAACCGCAACCGTGCGTGCGGCTGCAACTGGCCGATCAGATCCATGTCCGCCGAAATGACTGTGCCGAGCATAAAATAGCCGCCACCCGATACCGCGTCGCGGTGCAGCACGATCGGCTCGCTGCCCCCAGGGACCTGGATCGAGCCGTAGGGATAGCCGCTGTCGACGATGTTCGAGGGGTCGGATCCGGCCCCGAACGGCGCCTCCCGCGGCACGAACCGGAGCGCGCGGCCCCCGCGAAAGCGATAGCCGATGCGGTCCGCCTCGGGCGCCACCGACCAGGTGTCCTCGAAGAAGGCACGGCCCGCCTCAGCAGTGAGCCGGCGCCAATACAGCCCGGTGACAACGCGGAGTTCCAAGGACGCGCCCGGCTCGCGGCGCAGCGCGGCGGGGACGGACTGGCCCTCATGGCCGGCATAGCTGGCTGTGCCGAGCGCCAGAACGTCGCCGGGCTTGAGCGCCCGGCCCTGGTGCCCGCCGAGAGCGCCGAGGGCATAGGTCGAGCGGCTGCCGAGGACGAGCGGCACGTCGAAGCCACCGGAAACCCCGATGTAGACGCGTGCGCCGCCCTTGAGGAAGTCGAAGCTAAGGGTCTGCCCGGCCTTGACGGCGAAGCTGGTCCAGCCCGGCCGCGCCTCGCCGTCTAGCCGAGGCGGAAGCTCAGCGCCGGTCACGGCAACCAGCGCGTCCCGGTCGAAGCGCAGCTCAGGCCCGAGGAACGTCGCTTCGAGGACAGCGTCGCCCTCGTCGTTGCCAACCAGCAGGTTTGCCGCGCGCAGGGCGTAGCGGTCCATGCCGCCCGAGAGCGGGATGCCGAGGTGGTAGTAGCCGGGCCGGCCGAGGTCCTGCACCGTGGTCGCAAGGCCGGGCTTGAGCACCTCGACGCTCACGGCGCCGCACCCAGCAGCGCGCGGTTATAGTCGGCCGGGTCGCGCTGGAACTCCGCGAGCGAGAAGGAGACCGGGCGGATCGCCGGCGCAAACCGGCCGGCGTCGACCTCGGCCACGATGTGGTCGTACTCGGCGCGCCCGACCGCCCGGAATCGGACGATGTCGCCGGGCCGGAACAGGATCATGAACTCGCGAAGATAGCTGATTTCCTGGCGCGGATCGTAGATCGGCATCGGGGTAATCCCGAGCATCTGGTAGCCGCCGGCGCCCCGGACCGAGTAGATGCAGCCGAAACAGCCGCCATGGCCGACCGTGAGCCGAGGCGTATCGGTACGCGGGCGAAGATATTTCGGCACCTCGATCTGCTTCGCGCGCTCCACCATTTGATAGAGGAACGGCAGCCCGGCGACGAAACCCACCATGGAGACGATCCAGGGCGAGCCAGCATGGGCCTCGATCAGCGCCTCGATGCCGGGATAGCCGTTAATGCGCGCGGCGTAGGCCAGGTCGGTGCTGCCGGGCTCCTGGTGACGCTCGCGAAAGCGCATCAGCACCTCGCGGGTCCACGGGTCGTCGTAGTGAACCGGGACCTCGATCAGGCGCGCCTCGTTGGTGGTCGCGGCGCTGGACGCCGCCTCGGTCGCCTTGATCTCGGCCAGCAGGTCATCGGGCTTGATGCGGTCCGGATCGAAGCGGACCTGAAACGAGGCGTTTGCCGGGCAAATCTCGGTGACCCCGGCGATCCGACGTTCGGCGATGGCCCGGGTCACCGAGAGGCTATGGAAGAACGCGTCCAACGACATCGCCTCGCTGATCTCCGCGAACACGTGTTCGTCGCCGCCGAAGGAGTAGCGCGTCATGCAGTGGCCTCCGCAACCGGGTGAGCGAGCCAGTCCTCAAGCCAGGTGGTGTGCACGCGGCCCGCGGCGACCGCGGGATCGCACGCCAGGGCCGCGAGCAGCGGCGCCGTGGTGGCCACGCCCTCGATGACGAGTTCGGCGAGCGCGCGGCGCAGGCGGGCGAGAGCGGCATCGCGGGTCTCGTCCCAGACGATCAGCTTGGCGATCAGGGAGTCGTAGAACGGCGGCACGGTGCAGCCGGGGAACAGGGCGCTGTCGAACCGCACGCCTGGGCCGCCGGGCGTCTCCAGCTGGGTGACCTGGCCCGGGCACGGCAGGAAACTGCGCGCGGGTCCTCGGCATTGAGGCGGCACTCGATCGCGTGGCCACGCAGCGCCACCGCATCCTGGTCCAGGCGCAGCGTCTCGCCGCCGGCGATGCGGATCATCTCGCGCACCAGGTCGACGCCGGTCACCATCTCCGTGGTCGGGTGCTCGACCTGGATGCGCGTGTTCATCTCGATGAAATAGAACGCCTCGCCCGCCTCGTCGCAGAGATACTCCACGGTCCCGGCGCCGCGGTAGCCGACGGCCCGGGCGAGCCGGACCGCAGCGGCGCAGAGCGCCCGCCGCGTCGCCTCGGGCAGGTTGGTGGACGGCGCCTCCTCCCAGAGCTTCTGCCGCCGCCGCTGGATTGAACACTCGCGCTCGAACAGGTGGATGGCTCGCTCGCCATCGCCGAGCACCTGCACCTCGATGTGGCGGGCACGGGGGATGAAGCGTTCGACATAGAGGCCCGCGTCGCCGAAGGCGGCCCGAGCTTCGGCTGCCGCTTGATGGAACAGGGCGGCAAACTCTGCGGGCTTCGAGGCCACGCGTATGCCGCGGCCGCCGCCGCCAGCCGCTGCCTTGATGAGCACGGGGAAGCCGATCTCGCCGGCGCGGGCGAGCCCTTCGGCGCTGTTTTCGACCCGGCGCTTGGTGCCGGGCACGGTCGGCACGCCAGCGGCGGCGGCGGTCTCGCGCGCTGCCGCCTTGTCGCCCATCAGGCGGATCGTCTCGGGGCGCGGGCCGACGAAGCTCAGGCCCGCGCCCTCGACCGCCTCCGCGAACGCTGCGTTCTCGGATAGGAAGCCGTAGCCGGGATGCACCGCGTCGGCGCCGGTGCGGCGAGCGGCGTCGAGGATTGCCGCCGCATCGAGGTATGAGCGCGACGCATGCGCCGGACCGATCACCGCCGCTTCGTCGGCCATGCGGGCGGCGAGCGAGTCGCGGTCGGCCTCGCTGACGGCTTGCACTGTGGCGATCCCGAGTTCGCGCGCGGCACGGATGATGCGCACAGCGATCTCGCCTCGATTCGCGACAAGGAGCTTCCTGATTGTCATCAAGCGTCGATTTCATAGAGTGGCTGGCCGGCCATGACCGGATCTTCGTTCGCGATAAGGAAGCGAACGTTGCGGCCGAACTCCTCGGCAATGACCTGGGTGAAGGTCTTCATGACCTCTATGAGGCCCAGGACGTCGCCGGGCCGCACCGCGTCACCCTCCGCCTTGAACAGGGGCTCGCCCGGTGAGGCGGCGCGGTAGAACGTGCCGGGGATCGGCGCCAGAATAGTCTTGACAGCCATGACTCGCTCTCGGCTCCCTTGTAGTCCACTGAACGCCGCGTACGCTTCTTGCATGTGGTCGGCGGAATGGGAACACTGTCAGCAAGTAGGGCGCAATGAAAGCGGGGGATGAGGGCGTTGGTTGAAATCAGTATCAACTGCGACATGGGCGAGGCCTACGGCATCTACCGCGTCGCCGACGACCGAGCATGCATGCCTTTCATCACCCACGCGAATGTGGCTTGCGGCTTCCACGCCTCCGATCCGGTGGTGATGCAGCGGACGGTGCGACTGGCTAAGGAGCACGGCGTCAAGGTAGGCGCCCATCCCGGCCTGCCGGATCTTCAAGGCTTTGGCCGGCGCGAGATGCGCCTCACGCGGGAGGAGATCACGGCGCTCGTGCTGTATCAGACGGGCGCGCTGATGGCGTTTCTCCGCGCGGAGGGCATGACCCTTTCTCACATCAAGCCCCACGGCGCGCTGTATGGTATGGCGCAGCGAGACGAGGAGGTCGCCGAGGCCATCGCCGACGCGGCGGAGGCGCTTGGCGCGCCGTTGTTCGCCTTCGCAGACTGCGCGATGTCGCGCGTCTATGCCCGTCGTGGCCTCCCTTTCATATGCGAGTACTACGCCGATCTCGACTACGGTGACGACGGCCGGAATATCATCACCCGCGAGCATCACGCCGTGGCGCCGGAGGAGGCCGCGGCGCGCGTGCTGCGGGCGGTGAGCGCGGGAATGACCCGCGCCCTCTCCGGCAAGGATGTGCCGGTGGTCGCGGACTCGGTATGCGTGCACAGCGACACACCCGGGGCGGTGGCGATTGCGCGGGCGGTGCACGAGGCGCTGCGGGGGCGATTGGCGGCATAGCGGACACAACGATCTTGCTTAAGACGGCAAGACCTGCGGCTGTGGAGTTGTTGCAGAGGCATATGCAGACGCAGCGCGCTGATCGGACGTGTCGTCGCCGATGAACCAAACGGGCGACCCGCCGACCTTCGCCTGGCAGGGGATAAACGGTCGTATGCGGGGACGCCTTGCCATGGTCTCAGACGGCCACCTTCGCCACTGTTGACCGCCTACCACCCCGGCGGTCGCCGTGTGTGCCAGTCGGTACGTTGCTGGAAGGCATGTCCGGCGCGGCACAGCAGCGCCTCCGATGCGTGCCGCCCGACGAGCTGCAGGCTGAGTGGCAGGCCTGCCGCGTCGATGCCGCTCGGCAGGGTGATGGTCGGGTTTCCAGCGAAATCGAACGGGGCGGTGAAACGCAGCAGGCCCAGCAACAACGAATCGTCCTGTCCGTATTCTGCCATGCGCTCCAGGCTTGGCACCGGAACCGGCATTGTCGGCATGAGCAGCAGGTCCACCTCCTGGAACAGTGCAGCCAAGCGTCCGGAGAACTCCAATCGCTCGTGCATGATCGTGCCGAATTCGACTGCGGTCATCCGCTGCCCGTGCTTGATCAGTTTCGCGAGGTCTGGGCCATATTCCGAGGCGTGGGCTGGGTAGCTCGCTTGGTGCGCAATCGCCGTCTCAACGGCACAGAACGGAATCCAGCCGCGCAGCAGCGCGTCGGTCGCTGGAAAGTCGATCTCGCGAATGCGAGCGCCGAGTTCCGTCAATACGTTTTCGGCGGCCCGCACAGTCTCGGCGACGTCCCCGTCGACGCCGGTGTCGCTGCGGTCAATCCCGATAGTAACTCCGCGGATGCTCTGGCCCAGCGTCGCCAAGTAGTCGGGAACCGGGTCCTGGATCGCGGTGGGATCGTTTGGGTCCGCACCGGCGATCACGCCCAGGATGGCCGCAGCGTCGGCCGCACTGCGCGTCATGGGCCCAATGTGATCGAGCGATGCGGCCAGCGGCAGGATGCCATGCCGGCTGACCCGGCCCCAGGTCGGCTTGATCCCGGTGAGCCCGCAGGTGGCCGATGGAAAACGGATCGACCCCCCTGTGTCCGAGCCGAGCGACCCGAAACACAGGCCCAGCGCCGTCGCGACACCCGATCCGGTCGATGACGAGCCGACCCAGTGCGCGGCATTCCACGGGTTCAGCGGCGCGGGGTCGTCCGGATGATGACTGGTGTAGGCGCCCTCGGTCATCTTCAGCTTGCCAACGATCACCGCGCCAGCATCCTCCAGCCGCCGCACGACCGTGGCGTCGCGGTCCGGCGTCCAGTTCCTCTGCATCGGCATGCCGCCGCTTGTCGGCGCGAAACTGGTTTCGCAAAGATCCTTCACCGCGAGCGGAATGCCGTGCAGCGGACCACGCCAGAAGCCGGCTGCGATTTCCGCCTCGGTTCGTGCAGCGGCGACACGGGCGCGGTCCGCCAATACCGTCGTGTAACTGCGCGCCCTCGCATCCAGCCGCGCGATCCGGTCGAGGGTCGCCTCCAACACGGCTACCGGCGAGAGTTCGCGTCGCCGGATGCGTTCCGAGACGTCGAGCAGCGGCAGATAGTGCAGGTCCTCAAGCGACATGGCTGGTTCTTTCCTTGTCCGACTGCAACGCGCACCAAGGGCCAGCCAGTGGTCGCGCACACCTAATGAAGCATCGAAACTGCACGATGGGAATGTTCGCCGCTGATCTGCGTGACTACTGCAACTGGTGGACCAAGTATCAGAATGCCACTCGGCATGAGGGTTGCAGAGCACCGAGTGGGTTGCGTCAATCCTGCCAGCGTATGATCGTGGGGTCCTGCCAAGCGGTGGCGCTACTCATCGGTGGAGAATGAACGTGGCGACAGATGACATTCAATTCTTGGAACTGGTGGAGCTGACCCGGCGAATTCATGACGGCGCGTTGTCTTCAGTCGAGGTGACGCAGGCCGCACTCGCACGCATCGAGGCGCTGGACGGCACGCTGCACAGCTTTGCGCTGGTGCTACCGGACCACGCGCTGGAGCAGGCGCGCGTCGCGGATGCACAAATCCGCGCTGGCGAGATCAAAGGGCCGCTGCACGGCGCGCCAATCGCCGTGAAGGACCTGTGCTGGATGCAAGGCGTGCCGACCGCGGCAGGCACGATCGTGCATCGTGACTACCGGCCAGCAAAAGATGCGACCGTCGTCAGCCGACTAGCGGCAGCCGGCGCAGTCATACTGGGCAAGCTGCAGCTAACCGAGGGCGCCTATGCCGATCACCATCCGCGGGTGACGCCGCCGATTAACCCCTGGAATGCCGCACACTGGTCGGGCGCGTCGTCCAGCGGCTCGGGGTCTGCGACCGCCGCCGGCCTCTGCTACGGATCGTTGGGGTCCGACACCGGTGGCTCGATCCGCTTTCCTAGCGCGGCAAACGGGCTGACCGGGCTGAAGCCGACCTGGGGCCGGGTCAGCCGCTACGGCGTATTCGAGTTGGCGGCGACGCTGGACCACATCGGCCCAATGGCGCGCAGCGCCCGGGACGCTGCAGCCATGCTGGGCGCCATCGCCGGCGCCGACGAGAACGATCCGACCGCCTTGCAGGATCCGGTGCCGAACTATCTCGCCGGGATCGGCCGGGGACTCCGGGGCGTGCGGATCGGCATCGCCCCCGCCTGGATCGAGGCGCAGGCCGACGCGACTACGCAGCAGGCGATCGCCTCGGCCGTGGAAACCGTCCGCGCCCTCGGCGCCGAGATCTGCGAGGTTCGCTTCCCCGACATCACGCAAATGGTCCAGGACTGGTTTCCCCTCTGCGGCGTCGAGACCGCCGTGGCGCACGAGGCCACCTATCCGTCCCGCAAAGGCGAGTATGGCCCGGCGCTGTCGGGGGTGATCGACTTGGGCCGCGCTCTGTCCGGCATGGATTACCAGAAAATCATTCTGCGCCGGCATGACTTCTCGGGCCGAGTCGCGGCGCTGTTCCGCACCATCGACCTGCTGCTGATACCTGCCCAGGGATTCGCCTCCCCCACCCTGGCGAAGATGGCGACGCTGGGCGAGGACGCCGCCCTGATGACGTCGCTGCTAAGCTTCACCTGCCCCTTCGACATGAGCGGCAGCCCGACCATCACCCTGCCGTGCGGTTTCACCGAGGCCGGCACCCCTGTCGCGTTCCAGTTCGTCGGCGCCCATTTGGCCGAGGCGCTTCTCTGTCAAGCCGCTCACGCCTTCCAGGGGGCGACCGACTGGCACAGTCGCCATCCGACGTTCGGCTGAACCAGCACTGGAATTTGTAAACAAGGGGACTGCAATGGATCGTAGAAGTTTGCTGCTCGGCGCTGCGGCAGTGCCAATGGTCGGATTGGGGCATTTCGCCCAGGCCGCTGCTCCCATCAAGATCGGCCTGCTGGAAGACATCTCCGGCGACCTCGCGAGTATCGGCTTGCCCAAGCTGCACGGTTCGCAATTGGCAGTCGAGGAGGTGAACGCCGCCGGTGGCATCATGGGACGCCCGGTCGAGCTGATCCACCTGGACCCGCAGGGCGATAACGCGCGCTACCAGGAGTTCGCGCGACGCGTGCTGCAGCGGGACAAGGTCGATGTGCTGATCGGCGGCATCACCTCGGCCTCGCGTGAGGCGGTACGCCCGATCGTGGATCGGCTGAACGCCTTCTACATCTATACGAACCAGTACGAAGGCGGCGTCTGCGACGGCAGCATGCTGAGCGTCGGCGCCGTGCCGGAGCAGCAGCTATCGACGTTGCTGCCCTGGATGGTCGAGAAATACGGCAAGAGAGTCTACACGATCGCCGCCGACTACAATTTCGGCCATCTGTCCTCTGCGTGGGGCAACAGCATCCTCAAGCCGTTAGGTTGCGAGATCGTGGGCGAGGAGTTTATCCCACTGGGCGTGTCGCAGTTCGCCCAGACTGTCCAGAACATCCAACGCGCCAAGCCGGACTGGCTCTACATGCTGGATGTTGGCGCAGCGCAGAGTTCGTTCTACGAGCAAAAGAACGCCGCCGGGGTCAGCTTGCCAATGGCAAGCCCAGTGAAGATCATGCTTGGCTTCGAGCACAAGCGTTTCCCACCGGGGGTGATGAAAGACATGTACGCGGCCGCCAACTGGTTCGAAGAACTGAATACCCCCGCTGCCGAGGACTTCAAAAAGCGCTGGCACGCCAAGTTTCCCAATGAAATCTATATAAACGACATGGGGTACAACGCCTATGTTGCAATCATTATATACAAGATGCTGGTGGAGCGGGCGAAGTCGACCAGCAAGGACGCAATCCGCGGAGTCATGGCCGCCGGTGATGCGGGCATCGACGCACCAGAGGGTCGAATCGTCATTGATCCGAAAAGCCAGCATTGCTCGCATGTGATGCGGCTGATCAGCGTCGATGCCCAGAACCAAATCAACATCCTGAAGGATTTTGGTAATATCCAGCCATACTGGCTGTCCAAAGTGGGCTGCGACCTGACGAAGAGCGATCCAAAGGAGCAATACACGCCGGATCATCTACCCGGGACATAAAGGAATTCGGAATGCTGGGAGACCTGTTCTCGTATTTCTATCAGTTCGCCGACGTGTTCGCATTCCTGATCCTTTCGGCGGCAGGTCTCGCCATCATCTTCGGCATGATGGGGGTCATCAACATGGCGCATGGCGAATTCATCATGTGCGGCGTGTATGTGACCGCAGCCAGCTACCACGCCGGACTGCCGCTTCCGCTCGCCCAGGTTTGCGGCACCCTCGTGGCAGCACTTATCGGCATGGCCTTGGAAATCGTGCTGATTCGGCCGCTTTACAGCCGCCCGTTGGACTCGCTGCTCGTTACTTGGGGGCTCAGCCTGATCGCCACCCAGGGCATGCTTGTCCTGGTCGGGTCGACCTTTCCCGGGATCGGCACGCCAGGCGGAGGGTTCGAGGTCGGCGGCTACGGCTTTTCCACCTACCGCATGATCCTGTTCGCTGCGTCCCTGCTGGTGTTGGCCTTCATCTACCTGCTTTTCATGCGCACCCGCTTCGGCGTGCACGCCCGCGCAGTGATGCAGAACGCGTCCATGGCGCAAGCTCTGGGCGTTCGCCGAAGCAGGGTTTATGCGCTCAGCTTCGGCATCGGCGCCGGGTTGGCGGGGCTATGTGGCGCTCTGTATGCGCCGACCATGTCGCTGATCCCAACGATGGGGGCCAGCTTCATCGTGGAGTCATTCGTCACTGTCGTGGTCGGCGGCTCCAGCGTGCTGCTAGGGACCGCGCCTGCCGCGGTGGTGCTAGCCATCGTCAGAACCGGGCTGAACGCCTGGTATGGCCAGATCATCGGGCAGATCGGATTGCTGGTCGCCGTCATCCTAATTATCCGCGTGCTGCCCGACGGGTTCTCCGGCTGGCTCGCCAAACGCGCGAGTTGAAGGGAGAGGTCGATGCTTAAGTTGCTGAACGGCCCGCAGACAATGGGACGCGGTTGCGTGTTTTGGGGCTGCGCCGCACTGGTGCTGGCAGCCGCGCTGATCTACCCGGCCTTCGCTGACCCCTATGACGTCGGCAACTTCGGCTACTTCTTCATCTGGATATTCATGGCGCTTGGCCTATGCGTCATGTGGGGCTTGTGCGGGATGCTGTCCTTTGGGCAGACCTTCTTTTTCGGCATCGGCGGCTATGCCTACGGGGTGTTAGCGATCGACCTGGGCAACGGACCGGCTGCTACGCTCGCCGGGCTGTTCGGGGCCGTGGCGCTGGCGAGCTTGGCAGCGGCGGTGCTCGGCTACTTCATGATTTACGGCCGCATCAGCGGCGTGTTCTTCGGCATCGTTACCCTCTCCTTCACCCTCGCGCTCGCATTTTTCCTCGGCCAGACGGCGGGCCCCGAGTGGGCCATCGGCAAGGCGCGGCTCAATGGATTCAACGGCATGCAGGGCATGTCGCCGCTGAGCATTCCCTGGTTCGACGGGCCGATCGATCTGGAGGGGACCGCGTTCTACTACGTCCTCGTGACCGGGCTGACGGTGACGTATCTTTTGTTGCGCGTCCTCGCCAATTCGCGGTTCGGCAATGTGCTGGTTGCGGTGCGCGAGGATCCGCAAAGGGCGGAGCTGCTCGGCTACGACGTGCGCCGCTATCAACTGACCGCCTTCGTGCTCGGCAGCGCGCTCGCCGGACTCAGCGGCGTCCTCTACACATCGTGGGGCCAGTTCATCACGCCTTCCAGCATCGGCCTGCCGGCTGCCGCGATGCCGATCATATGGGTCGCGTTCTCTGGCCGGACGGATCTGACCGCCACCCTGGTCGGCACGTTCATCCTGCTGTTCGGTTTCCAGACCCTGACGATCTATAGCCAGGAAGCGACGCTCATCGTCATGGGCACGCTGCTGGCCGCCACGGTCCTGTTCGTGCCGAAGGGCTTCGTCGTCGGCCTGGGCGAGCTGCTGTCTTTGCGGCGCGGCCGGCCCCCGGCTCGTCCACTCTCCCCGGAGGACGCCAGATTTTGACCGCGTTGCTGCAGGTCCAGAACGTCAGCAAGAGCTTCGGCGGCTTCTTCGCCGTGTCCGACGTCGACCTGTCCGTCGAGGCGGGCGAAATTCACTGCCTGATTGGCCCGAACGGGGCGGGCAAGAGCACATTGTTCAAGCTGGTTGTGGGCACCTACGCCCCGACCCGCGGCCATATCCGCTTCCGTGGCCAGGACGTGACCCAAGCAAAACCATTCGCGCGGGTTCAACTGGGCATGAGCATCAAGATGCAGGCGCCGAGCGTCTTCAAGACGTTGGACGTGCGCCAGAACCTGCACATCGCCCTGCAGTATCACTCGGCCTCCGATCAATTGAAGCGCGAGGAGGAGCGCCTGCTCGATCTGTTTGGCCTTTCCGCCGATGCCGATAAGCCGGCCGGCGAGCTTTCGCATGGACAGCAGCAATGGCTTGAGATCGGCATGGCGGTCGCGTTGAAACCGACGCTGCTGCTGCTGGACGAACCGACCGCCGGCTTGTCCCCGGACGAGACCCACCGCACTGGCGAGTTAGTTAAGAACCTGAGCGCCGATGGGATGACGGTGCTGGCCGTCGAGCACGATATGGCGTTCGTGCGCCAGATCGCGACCACGGTAACCGTGCTGCACTTGGGCCAGACATTTGCCCGCGGCAGCATCGACGAGATCGTCGCCGACCCGCGCGTTGCGGAGATTTATTTGGGAGTCCCGCATGCCGCGTGAGCCGATGCTGGAGGTGACCGGCCTGAAATCCAGTTATGGGGCGACGCCGATCCTAACCGGCGTGGACCTCAGCATCGGCAAGGGCGAGATCGTCGCGCTGATTGGCAGGAACGGCGTTGGCAAAACAACCACTATGCGCTGCCTCATCGGTCTGTTGCGCGCCTCTGGCGGCACGATCCGATACAATGGGCAGGACGTGACGCGAATGTCCGCAGATGACCGCGCACGGCTCGGGATCGGCTACATTCCGCAAGGACGCGACGTGTTTCCGCGTATGACGGTCGATGAAAATCTGAAGGTTGGCGAGCTGATCGGAGGCGGCCGGCAGAGCTCCCGCATGGATCTGGTGTTCGAATGCTTCCCGATCCTGAAGGAACGTCGCAAGCAAATGGCGGGCACGATGTCGGGCGGGCAGCAGCAGCAATTGGCGATTGGCCGCGTACTGATCGGTAGTCCCGCGCTGATCCTGCTGGATGAACCGTCGGAAGGCGTGCAGCCGTCCATCGTGCAGCTGATCTGTCACGTCCTGCGCTCGATCCGCGACGACCTCGGCACAACCATCCTGTTTGTCGAGCAGAACCTGGACACCATCCTGACGATGGCAGAACGCGGCTATGTCATGGAGAAGGGGCACGTGGTTGCCCGGCTGGAGCAGGGAGACGTCTCGCAGGAAAGCATTAGACGCCACCTGCTGCTGTAGCAGGAGCACGTGGCAGGCGGCCGTGAGCTCTTTTCAGTTCAATGTTTGAATGTCGCAGCGGCCTGCCGCGCGAACAATAGGATTCAGGCATTGATCGAAGGTCCTGTTTGCGTTCAGGCAATGCGAACGGAGTTCGAGCGTCCGCGCTCCGACGAAAGCATGCAAACTTGTGGGGCCCATCCCGACGCGGACCTCCCCGAAGCGGACATCATCGCGCCGCCACGTGCGAATGCGGTGCCGAGCGAGACGGCCAAGACGGCATCGACACAGCGCGACCGCCACCTTCAGCACATCACCGAGTACGGCCGCATGGTGGGGCAGACGGCGTGTGGCGGCAACAAACGGGCCCAAGCCGAAACGACGATGGCGCGTTTCAAGCAGGTGATCGGCTGCGCTCGCGCACGGACAAGCGTCGAGCGGCCGAGATGAATCCTTGCCGTGGTCCAACCTAGCCCACATTCCAGGCCGACTTGGATCGCCGAGCGCCTTGCCGCCCTCCACCGCCTCGGCTTATCCCTGTGGCACGGAGCGAGGCTGGAGACGCTGATGGTGCAAGCAAGAACGGCCGGCAAGCCGGGGGACGCAGCCCCGCGATCCGCGCCGGCGTCCAGGCCCGTGGCCCTGGACCGCCTGCGCGATCACATCGCTAGGCTGCTGTTGGAGGCCGCGAGCTTTGTCCCGCTCGCCCGCGTGGAAGCGACTGCCCGAGGGTGGCTGACGCGAGCCGACCCTGTGTTCGCCGACCCCGGCCGCGAGATGCTGCTCGTGGCCGACGCGCTCGGCATGGCGATGAGCCTGGCCTTGTTCACGCCCTCTGCCAGTGGCGCGACCGCGTTCGACCGGTTGGCACGCCAGCGCGCTGGCATGGGCGCGGTCGAAATGGCGGCACTCGATGCGCTGCGCCGGGCGCAGTTCCGCCTGTTGCGGGTGGAGGCGGCGGACGAGGGCATCGCCCGCATGCGGGATATGGTCACCGGTGACGTGGCGCCCGTGCTCGACGACGGCATCGGAGCCGCGGCGATCGGTGTGGCGCTGGTCGGATGGCTCGTCCCGGTGGGTGACGGCCACCATGTGTTTGCCAGCGGAGCGACGCCGCTCGACGAGGCTGGCCTGGCGGTCGCCGCCGGTTCTGTCCGCCCCGGCGCGCGCGGGCTGCTCAATCCGTTGCGCTGTGCCGAAGCGGTTTACCGCCATGTCTTGCGCCATGGGACACTGGACATTTCCGGCCTGAACCGGCCGCCGGAAGGCGAGGCTGACGGTGTTGGCGAAACGGTAGACGAGCTTGATCTTCTGGCCCTGCGCTGGGCGGAGCCGGACGCCACGCGTGATCCCGACGACGTGCAGTTCGTCCGCATGCAATCCAGCCTTGAGGCTGTGCTCGACATGCTGGCCTCGGCGGTCAACACGCGCGAGCACGGGTTGGCTGCGCTGTCCGACGTCTACGCGGCGATTGCCCAGGTGCAAATGGCGGCCGTGCACCGCCGCGCCGCCGCCGGGTCCGGCATGGTGGGGTTGGACACGGTCGCGGCAGCGCTGGAGGCCGAGATCGCTGCGGGCAACCTGCCGCGCGCCGCCCGGAACGTGTTCGACGAGATGCGGCGCCGGCTTGGGGCAGCACCCTCCGCGGCAGGTGTCAAGGATGCCGAGCTGGACCGGCTGATCGGCCGCATCCAGGCGCTGCGGGCCAAGACGGTCGAGCAAGGCTGCACGGAGCAGGAGGCGCTTGCGGCGGCGGAGAAGGTGGCGGAGCTGCTGGACCGCTACGGCCTCAGCCTCAGCGAACTCGACCTGCAGCGGCAGGCCTGCGAGGGCGTGCCGGTTGAGACCAGCCGCCGTCGCGTCGGACCGGTCGACGACTGCGTGCCGGCCATTGCGGCCTTCTTCGACTGCCGGGCCTGGGGCGAGAAGAGCGCTTCGGGGACGTTGCGCTACGTGTTCTTCGGCCTGCCAGCGGACGTAGCCGCGGCACGCTACCTGTATGAGCTGGTGGAGCGGGCATTCGAGACCGAGACGGGCGGTTTCGGACTGGCGAGACCTACGCGGCCATGCCGACGCGGGTGCGTCGCACGGCGACCAACTCGTTCGGGATCGGCCTCGCCCGCGGCATCTCAGCCAAGCTGCGCGCCCTGCGCGACGCACGCGAGGCGATGCTGCGCGACGCGTCCGGCCGCGACCTTGTCGTCGCCAAGGCGGGCATCGTGGATGCAGAGCTGGCCAAGCTCGGCCTGCAGCTGCGCGCACGCAAGGGAACCGCCGGCCGGCGTGTGCTGCAGGACGCGTTCGAGCAGGGGCATGAGGCCGGGCTCGGCTTCGAGTATACGCCCGGGGTTGGCCACGACGGCTGAGCGGGCGTGGCCAACGAACAGTCCAGGTGTCCTGTCCGGCGCAGCCAAGCGCCGAGCAGCCACTTGGCTGAAGGCAAACCGGGATGAGCGATGTTGCCGGCGTTTCGTCCAGCGCCGGGTGCGAAGGGCCACGTCCTGGCCGGCCGCCAGCGCGACCCTGAGCCGTGCTGCCTGGCGCTCATAGTCCGCTGTCTGCGTCGCCCTTATCCTGAGGCGGTCGCGTTCCGCTTGCAGCACGCGGCACTGCTCCTCCAACACGCCCATTTCCGCCGAAGCCGCCCGGAGCTTGAGCTGCATCGAATTGTGCTCGCCGCGCAACGCGTCGCGCGCTCGTTGGAGACGGCGCACCGGCGGGTAGTGTCCCAGTATCGAATTAGAGACATTTGAACGCATTGATATCTCTAAGTTTCTCACTGGCAAAAAACTCAAACTGACCCACTACCCACCGGCGGCATCCATTGCAGGAGATGGAACAAGACGCTCAAGCTGACATCCTCCATAACTGGCTACGATATCCGCACGAAGTCGCAAATCCACGATGACCAGAGCGTAGGACGAACTCCGCAGCGCAAACGTGTCGGACTGATCCTATTCGCCGGCGAAAATGCAACAGGGCGGCGTCGGTTAGGCGAGAGCAACGGCCGCAGCGCTGACGCTACGGTCTTTGTGACGGCGCCTGGTTCAACGGTCTTATTGTCATCCGGCTCAGAATACGAGTTCGACTTCCAGCTTGTGCCGCGTGCCGGCCTGTGATTCAAAACATCTCCACAGGAGTTCCACCCGACATGGCTGTCAAAGCAACGACGACGACGCCCGCCGCGGCGAAGAAGCCGCCAGTGAAGGCAACCGCGAAGGGCGTGCCGGGAAAGACAGCAGCACGCCCGGCGGCGACATCTGCCGGGGCCAAAGGCACGGCTCTGGCCACCTCGAAGCCCGCACCGGCGGCCACGGTGACGCTGAAGCATCTCTCGGCCGGGCTCGCCGAGAAGCATGAGATGGACAAGAAGCAGGCGGACACCGTGGTCGCCGACGTGTTCAAGATGCTCGTCGCCCATCTCAAGTCGGGCGACCGGCTGCGCATTGGTGGCCTGGGCATCCTGGAAGTGAAGAACCGGCCGGCCCGCATGGGGCGTAATCCGGCGACCGGCGCGGCCATTCAGATACAGGCCAGCAAGAAGGTCGCTTTCCGGGCCGCAAAGGAGCTCAAGGACGCCATTTGAGGGCTGGGGTAGCGTGGTGCAGGGATCAGGGGTGTGGGCGCACTGACCCCAACCCTGTCTGGGGTCAGGCGATGCGGACGTAGCTCGGGCGCCCCAGCTCCAGCATGCGGTTGAGGGCATGGACGGCAACCTCCACCTCGGTCGCCCTGCGCTCGTCCGTATGCGCGCGCAATCCGTCGCCGCTCACCTGTTTCCATCGGCTCATGGTGGCTTCGACCCGAGCGCGCGCGTTGTATCCTGACCGCTTCTGCCATGCCATGCGGCCGTACTCGGCGATGTGCTGCAGGTGGCGGTCGCGCTGCGTGGGTGCGGTCTCGGCTGCGTCGCTCGGCACCGCCGTGGACCGCGGCGGCACGACCACGGTCGCTTCAGGGTGGCGCTGGGTGACGCTGGCGTAAACACGGTCCTGATCGTAGGCGCCGTCGCCGGTGAACGACGCCACGGGCCCTGCCACTTGATCGAGCAAAGGGCCGGCTTGGATGCGTCGTCTACGTCCTTGGGGGTCAGCGTAGAGGCGACGATCTGGTCGGTGCCGGCGTCCACGCCGAGGTGCAGGGTCCGCCACGACCGGCGTGTCGCCGTCCCATGCTTTTCCAGCAGCCACTCGCCTTTGCCGCATAGCTTGAGCCCTGTGCTGTCCACCAACAGGTGCATGGGCTCGCTGTCAGCACCAGCACCGGTGCTGCCCGACCGAGGCCGCGGCACGTCCAATGTCGCCGCACGCCGGCTCAACGTTGTGTGGTCCGGCACACGCAAGCTGAGGCCGAGCAGGCTGACGACGGAGCCGAGCAGCCCCTCGGCCTGCCGATAAGCCAGGCGGAACACGGCACGTATCGTGAGTGCTGTCAGGATCGCGAGGGCCGAGTACCAAGGCTGGCCACCGCGCGTTGTGCGTGGCTCGGCCGCCCATGCCGCGATCGCCTCGTCGGTGAACCACACCGTCAGGCTGCCGCGATGGCGCAGGCTGGCATCGTAGGCCGGTCAGTTCGTCACCTTGTGTCGCTGTCGCGGGATGTGGTGACGGCGGTCCTGGTTCAGCTTGAACGGCAAAGCGGGCATCCTGGGTTTGGGAGGGCGATCCCCTACGTCACCCAGCGCCTCGGCACCAGTATCCGATCCCTGCACCACGCTCCCTCGGGGGTTTCTGGCGCGGCTTTCGGCCTGGTTTGGCGCGGTCCCGACCTCGGATGGCGGGTGTATCCTGCTCCTGGCTGTCGTGGCCGCCGATCAGAGCGCAGCGCTCGCCATCAGCCTTCAACCTGACCCGCCCACCTGAAAGCAGACTTCTTCAACGGGCTGCTAGGACGTACGAGAGCCGCTTCCGATTGCTGACGTTGTGACCCACTACCCGCTGTC
>JAABVA010002522.1_pt1 | contig 18156 bp, 17 predicted proteins | sample 5560331 | NCBI WGS metagenome assembly JAABVA01 (sample SAMN12812661, study PRJNA571458) | rock metagenome | isolation source: Antarctica rocks | place: Antarctica: Victoria Land, Mt New Zealand sud | collected 2016-01-07 | reverse complement strand
GTTCATCGGTCACTCCTCCAACAATGGCTGGCTTTAGCACCTCCATTATCGAGGATGACGCCGATGAACGACGACTAGCAATCACGGTAGTCAGCCGGAAGAACCAGAATAAATCAAGGCACCGCACAGGCGGGGATGCGTTAAGCAAAGACTGTAGCAGAGAAAGGGGATTAGGCATGTATCGCGACCAGTGTTGCCTTGAGCGGTGAGGAAGTATCCCGGTATATCCGTCGCTGTTACGGACAGGGACGTTATAAACGTCCTATGTCATCATGCGTAGTAGCGATGGCAAAACCGCTGACGCAATGGATGACTACGTAAATGAGGTCGTCGGTTCAAGTCCGATTCAAGGATCCATCTCTTCTCCAGCAAGCGATAACGACATTGGTGTGGTTGTAAATCTGCCTTCTACACCCCGCCCTGGCACCTTTCGTTTATACTACTCCCATGATTACGTACGAGGATTTCGCGCAGGTTGATATCCGGGTGGGTCGGATTGTGACGGTTGAGGACTTCCCGGAGGCACGGAAGCCAGCCTACAAACTGACCATTGATTTCGGCGCGGCGATCGGCGTCAAGCGGTCGAGCGCGCAAATCACGGCGCTCTATACGAAGGACGATTTGCTCGACACGCTCGTGCTCGCCGTCGTCAACTTCCCTGTCAAGCAGATCGGCCCGTTCCTGTCGGAATGCCTCACGCTCGGCGTCCCGAATGCGGCGGGGGACGTCGTCCTGGTCCGTCCTGACCGCATGGCGACGGTCGGCGGCAGGCTCTTTTGACTGCGGCACGCGACCGGCGGGAGACAGAGCGGTCGCGGGTCGTGGTCGCGGTCGCACTGCTGTATATTCTGCTGTGGAGTTCGGCGTTTATCGCCACCAAAGTCGGTGTGACGCACAGCCCGCCGCTGACGCTCCTCTCTGTCCGCTTCCTCTGCGCCGCCGCGATCCTTGCAGCCCTTGCGCGGGTGCGTGGCCTGCCCGCGCCGCAGGGCCAGGCCGCGTGGATGCGGCTGGCGCTTTTCGGCCTACTCAACGGTGCTCTGTATCTCGGCTTCGTCTACGAGTCGCTGCGGCATCTTTCAGCGGGCATGGGCGCGATCCTCGCCGCCACGAACCCGCTCATGCTCGCTCTCGTTGCGCCGCGACTGCTCGGCGAGCGACTCACCCCGGCGCGCATGCTTGGATTGATTCTCGGCTTCGGCGGCGTCATCTTTGTAATGGGTGCGCGCCTCGGTAGGGGCAGTACGGCGGACACGGCGCTGGGAATGGCGCTCCAACTGGCGGGTGTCGTCTGCCTCGTCGGCGCGACGGTCGTCTACAAACGCCGCCCACCGCAGGAGCACCCACTCGTTATCAACGCGGTGCAACTCGGCGCAGCGGGCCTCGCACTCGTGTTTCCCGCGCTGCTCGCGGAAGACCCCATACATGCACGGGTGGATGCCCCACTTGCATGGTCGTTCCTCTACCTCGTTTTTGTCATTAGCATCGGCGCGTCATTGCTCTGGTTCTGGCTTCTGGCGCGGGGTGAAGCGAGCGTGGCAAGCGCGTATTACTTTCTGACGCCGATCTTCGGCCTCGGCCTCGCCGCCATTCTCCTCGGCGAACCGTTCGGCCCGCGTGACCTCATTGGCCTGGCCGCTGTCGCTATCGGCATCGCCCTGATTGGCCGATCAACCGCGCCCGCTCGTGCAACGATCGGAATTATGCCTCAGAGATGCGAGGAGTGATCGCGGAAATTGCCTGGTAGATGTCGCACCGACTGGCATGCCGCTCTCTTTCAGACGCGCTGGTCACCGCTGCGGCGGGGTGTTTGAGCGGACAATATGTGCGTGGAGTGGCGGCTCGTTTTCCTCCGCCTCCTTTACCTCCGCCTCGTCCCCTGCTCGCTCGACCTCGATGGTGCAATGCGTGACTGCGGCAGCGATCCCCGCGACTGTCGCCGCGCGGTCAAGCAGTGCCGTCGCGACTCCCGCCTTCACACCCGGCTTCAGCGGAATATCAAGCAGGATGCGTTCGCCCTGCCGCAGCGTGATGCGCCGTACATCCCCATCGGCGACGAGACGATTGATCCGCTCGACCAGGTCCCTCGCCTCGACGCGTGTCACTTCCTTCAGCGACCTTCCCGCCACGTAGTCCCTCCTTCACCTGCGTCCCTGCTGACGCTCTCGGTCTCAGTCATGTCGTGCATCTCTTCCTGTCCATCCTCGACATGCACGCGCCCACTGGCCGCATCTTTAACATGAACCGACTCGCGACGAACCGTTGCGGCGACGCGCTCGCTCTCCCACGTCATGCCCTTGCGGAGATGGACTTCGCTCGTCACCGTTGCCACTGTCCGCATCACAAGCGTCTGCTCGCGCAGCACTATCTCGTTCAGCCGCACGGTCGCGGGCACCACACCGTACCAGGCGTCATCCTCAGCGGGCAAGTCCGCGCGCGCCATCGCCTCGACGTCCCGCTTTGCGGCGGTGAGGTACACACCTGTTTCATCAACCTGCGCGACAGCGCGCATCGGCAAGTACATGTTCCGAATCGTGAACAGCCCATCCTGCACCAGAAAATAGCCACGCCCGATATCCGCGACCGTGCCGACTCGCTCGCCCTCCGCGCCGAAGACGTGCATGCCCGCGCGCAACCGCTCGCGATCGTCTTCTCGCGACACGGTCCCGTCGTAACCCATCGGTGCTGTCACCATCGCGTCCACTCCTTTCGCGCCTCGTAAACGCCACACATCATCAGCATACATTGGAATCCCGTAGAGCAGGATGGATGCCATCTGCGCCCGTGCGTACCCTTCATCCAGCCGCGTGCTATCATGCCAACGAGCGAGATGTCACCATCCCGCTTTCTTTCCGTTCGGTGGATGGGTTTGGAGAGGGAGAAATGGGGAACGACGGGAGTGCGACGGAAATGGGGGTGTCGCGCCTGACCGCTGAGGAATTGCGCGGCTCGATCGGCTCTTTATCCGCCTTTCTCCAATCGGTTGGCGACGGCATCCTCGTGCAGGACCAGGGCGGCACAGTCGTCTTCGTCAACGACGCGGGCGCCCGCCTCTGTGGCTTCGCGTCAGCGACAGAGATGCAGGCCTCTCCGATTGACAAAGTGCTCGATAGATTCAGCCTGTTCGATGAGAATGGGCAGCCGTTCCCCACCACCGACCTCCCCGCCCAGCGCGTTCTTAGCGGGATACCCGCCGCCGAGACGGTGCTGCGAACGCGGGTGCGCGGGAACCATGAAGAGCGGTGGTCAATGGTCAGCGCCACGCCCGTCCTGGACGCGGAGGGAACGGTTCAGTTCGCCGTGAGCGTCTTCCGGGACCTTACCGAGCAGCGGCGGGCCGAGATAGCCAGCCGGTTCCTCGCCGACGCGAGTGCCGCCCTCGCCGAGTCACTCGACTATGAGATCACCCTCCAACAGGTCGCCCGGCTGGCGGTGCCCCGCGTCGCGGATTGGTGCTCGGTCGAAATCGCCGATACGGACGGCACGCCGCATCTGCTTGCCCTCGCGCACGCCGATCCGGAGAAGGTCAGCCTCGCCCACGAGCATCGCCGCCGCTATCCTGCCGACCCCGATGCGCCCTACGGGGCCGCCGCGGCCATCCGGACCGGGCGGTCACAACTGCTCCGCAAGATTCCCGACGCGTCACTGGTCGCTGGAGCGCAGGACGCCGAGCATCTCGCCATGCTGCGCGCCCTCGGCCTCGCCTCCTCGATGCTCGTCCCGTTGATTGCACGGGGGCGGGTACTGGGCACGATTACCTTCGTCTCGTCGTCGCACGAATGGCTCTACGGACCCGACGACCTTGCCTTCGCGGAGGAACTAGGGCGGCGGGCGGCCATCGCTATTGATAACGCCCGGCTGTATCGCGACGCACAAGCCGCCGAGGCCCGCTTTCGCGGTCTCTTCGAGCACGTCCCCGACATGATTCTGCTCGCCGACGCCGACGGGCGCTACCTCGACGTGAACCCCGCCGCCGCGCTCCTCCTGGGCTACGACCGGGACGAACTCCTGCGTATGTCCGTTCCCGATGTGGTGGCGGCGGCACGGGAACGGACCGCGGCGGAGTACGAGCACTTCAAGGAGACGGGCCTATGGCGGGGTGAGTTGCACCTACGTCGCAAGGATGGTGCGCTCGTTCCCGTAGAGGTGCGGGCGACGGTAGTGGACTTGCCGACAGGGAACGTCTTCATCTCGGTGGCGCGGGACATCTCCGAGCGGCGTGAGCGCGAGCAGCAGCAGCAGGACTTCCTCGCGATGGTTGCCCATGACCTCCGCACCCCGCTTACCTCGCTCAAGGGCTACCTCGATCTGATGCGCCGCCGGGGCGTCTATAATGAGCGCTACGCAGGCATCGTCGCCGTGCAGGCCGAGCGCCTCGACCGGCTTGTCAACGATGTATTGGAGGCGTCGCGTATTGGCGCGCATCGGCTGGAACTACGCCGCAGCGAGGTGGAACTGGGCAACATGGTGCGTCAGTGTGTTGCCGAGGCAGAGGACATGGCCGAACTCCATCCGATCCGTTTAGCAGTGCCCGACCGTCCGATCATCGGCTGGTGGGACTCCGATCGCATCTGTCAGGTGATACAGAATCTCGTGATGAACGCTATCAAGTATTCCCCGGACGGTGGGGAGGTCATGGTACGCGCCGAGGACCTCGGCGACCGGGCGCGAGTGTCGGTGAGCGACCGGGGCATCGGCATCCCGACTGAGGCGTTGCCCCGCCTCTTCGACCGCTTCTACCGGGCGGAGAACGTGCAGATAGGGAGCATTAAGGGGCTGGGACTGGGGCTGTATATCGCCAAGGAGTTGGTGGAGGCGCACGGGGGTACGATGACCGTGGAATCAACGCTCGGCGAGGGCAGCACCTTCGTCTTCACCCTGCCATATCAGGCATCGCCGGGCCGTGAATGACAGGCGGCGCACCCGACTCGCGAAGGGAGAACCCTCGTGACTGATCTCCGCTTCGGCATCGCCCTCTGGCCTCAACAAACCGCATGGCGATCGCTTCTCAATGCCGCCCGTCTCGTGGACACGCTCGGCTACGACACACTGTGGACGTGGGATCATCTCTACTCAGATACGGGGCCGCCCGACCAGCCGATCTTTGAGGGCTGGACGACCCTCGGCGCATGGGCCACCGCTACTGAACATGTCCAGCTCGGCCTGATGACCGGCGCGAATACCTTCCGCACCCCCGGCCTCGTGGCCAAGTCCGCGATCACGCTCGATCATGCATCCGGCGGACGGGCGATCCTTGGCATGGGTGGCGGCTGGTTCCAGTTGGAGCACGAGGCATACGGCATCGCCTTCGGCGCGAGCGCGGGCGAGCGCCTCGCCTGGTTGGACGAATCGGTCGGCATCATGCGCCGCCTGCTGGATGGCGAAACGGTCACCCACGATGGTTCCCACTACCGCACCAACGACCTCGCCCTGCATCCCGGCGCGGTGCAGCTCCGTCTACCCATCCTGATCGGTGGTCTCGGCGAACGTAAGACGCTGCGAACGGTGGCTATGTACGCCGACATGTGGAACGCGATTCGCCGCCCGGTGGACGAACTACGCCACAAGATCGCGGTGCTTGAGGCGTACGGAGAGGTGGTTAAGCGGGACACGTCCCGCATCGAGCGGACATTGTATCTCGCCGTTCTTATCCGCGATGACGCCCAGGAAGCGCGGCGTGTCTATGCGGAGGCAATGGCGGCGAACGGTGCGGCGGCTGCGCGGGTGGAGCGGGCATGGTGCGGACCACCGGAGATGATCGCACAAGAAATGCACGCCTATAGCGAGATCGGGTTCCGGCATTTTATCGTGGACGTGCCTGCGCCGCACGATCACGAGACAATCGAGCGGCTGATCGGTGAGGTCAAACCGCTCCTCAATGGCTAGTCGGTTACGACACGGACCATCGCGTCGGAGGGAGTCAACGCATGCAGCACACACGACCGCCTCGTATCATCGCCCTTGCCATCACTACTGCCCTGATAACCGTGGCGACGGTTGCCCTGGTCGGCGGTGTTTCCGCTGCCCCACCGTCATCCCTGGTCGCACAGGCTGCCACCGCTGGGCCGACCGGCTCGGTTGCCGTTCCTGCCTCGACATCAGTGTCCGGCAGTGTCGTGCCCGGTGCATCGCCGGTCTCCATCCCAACGATTCCCGCCACCGCAGCGACGGCTCCTGATGTCGCCGCGCCGTCGGCATTGCCATCCGTTTCCACGGGTGGGGGCACGAATTGGCGGACAATCATCGAGGCGCTGATCGGTATCGCGGTGGCGGTAGTGATCGTGCCGGTCGGCGCGTTGGGGTTGATCCGGCTCATCGCGAACGCGGGGCGGCCGTAGCGGACGCATTGTGGCAACGTCCGTGCTATTGCCTCTTCCGTCGCACAATTATGCTGGCAGCAAGATTGCATGGCGAAAGGTTGATCGTCTATTCGGGAGCCAGAAGGTGGCGTTGGTATGGATGAGCCTGAGACAGTAGAAACGCTTCGCACACTGCGCGCTATCCGGCGCCACCTTACGGTAGCCTTCCTCGCTGTCGAGCAACTATGCCGGAAGGTCGGATCACTCCCTCCCGCGCAGCGACTCTGTTCGATTGCAACGGACGCACTTGGCAGGATCAGGGATGAGGTCGTTACGATCGAAGCGCGGATTATGCGAGATGAGCGACGGCATACGCATTTGCCGGAGCAGTTTCCCGAGCATCCGCCCGAACGCTGATCTCACCTATGATCCGACACGATGCGACGTGTATCGCGAGAATCCCGTGCCAGCGCCGGTGCGGGCAAGAGAGGGTAATTATGCCGAGACAACGCATCGCAATCGTCAACGATGACGCCACATACATGGGATTGATGAAAGATCTGCTCGACGAAGAAGGCTATAAGACGACGATCTGGGATCGCAACGACAACCCGTATCACGTCATCAAGCGGGAACGGCCACATCTCGTCATCCTCGATATCCGCTTGCAGAACGCGGATGAGGGCTGGAAAGTGCTCGAACAGGTGCGGCTCGACCCGATGACGACGAACATCCCCGTCATCGTGTGCTCGGCGGATACGCAGTTCTTGCGCTGGAAACGCCGCCAGTTACGCGAGATGGATTGCGAAGTGCTCGAAAAGCCGTTCCGGCTGGACGACCTCCTGCGCGATGTGCGGAAAATGATTGGCGACGCCGGCTAGTGCGCTCGCAAAGCCCCTTCTCCCTCGGTAGCCAGTCGTCGCGCGACGCGGTATTCTTGCACTCTCGATACAGGGATACGGCGCATGACGCGCCATTGACACTTCGCGAAGGATGATCGCTGCCATGCAACTCGAAGCGAGCTTACACGATGTCCCATGGAGGGAGATTCCGGCGTATGCGCGCACCATCGAAGCGCTCGGATTCGACAGCATCGCCCAACCGGAACTGCGACGCGACCCCTTCTTACCGCTCACGCTGGCGAGCACGGCAACCGAGCGCGCCCGCCTCGTCACGTCGGTTGCTATCGCCTTTCCGCGTAGTCCAATGGCGAACGCCTACACCGCGTGGAATTTGCAGGAGATGTCGAACGGGCGGTTCGTTCTCGGCCTGGGCACACAGGTCAAGGGGCATATCGAACGCCGATTCAGTACCGTCTGGGGTTCGCCGGGGCCGCGCCTACGCGAATACATCCTCAGCCTCCGTGCCGTCTGGGAGAGGTGGCAGCACAAGACGCCGCTCGACTTCAAGGGCGAGTTCTACGCGATGGACCTGATGACGCCGGAGTTCAGCCCCGCGCCGCTCACGGTGCCGCCGCCGGGCATCCAGATCGCCGCCGTCAACACCTACAACATCCAACTTGCCGGTGAACTCTGCGACGGCTTGCGTATCCATCCCTTCTCGACACCTGCGTACACGCGCGACATCATCTGGCCGAATGTCGCGATCGGCGCGAAGAAGTCGGGCCGCTCACTCGACACGTTCGAGATGATCGGCGGCGGCTTCATTGCCACCGGCGCGACGGAAGCGGAGGTCCAGGCCGCGCGGGAGCAGGCACGCTATCGAATCGCCTTCTATGCTTCGACCCGCACCTACCTACCTGTCCTCGAACACCACGGGTGGGAAGCGATGAACGGCGAACTGCGTCGCCTGATCGCCCAGCAACGCTGGAGCGACCTCGCGACCGTCATTCCCGATGGTGTGCTCGACGAATTCTGCGTCTCCGGCACTTACGACACGGTTGTTCCCGGCATCAAGGCCCGCTCTGAAGGTATTGTTGATTGTATCGGCTTCCCACTCCCGCAAAATTTGGACGCACCGGACGATGACTATCTCAATGCGCTCAACGATCTTCGCACCATCACCTCGGCATCGGAAGGGCACTGATACTCTCTTGCGATGGAAATGGCGTGATACCTGCGTAGGGGCGGTGCTTGAACCGCCCTCTGTCAGTCGCCACGGCCCATGTGCAGCATATCCGGGCGCCGCAGCGGGAGCGGGAGGGCGGTTCGATCACCGCCCCTACGCAACAATAGGCAAGCGCCACATGTCACGACAAAGCTATCGTGAAAGAGTATTACGCCTGCGCGGGGCGGAACTTCGGGAGCGTGATTTCGTCCGTCACGTCATCGTAGACGAGTTCGACGGGCATGCCGATTGTGACATGCTCCGGGTCGGGCTGCACGTCAATCAGGTTCGACATCATCCGCACGCCTTCGTCCAGTTCGATCAGCGCGACGACGTAGGGCAGTTCTTCCGCGAAACCCGGCGCGCGATTGGCGTAGACAATCGTGAAGGCATGGAGAACGCCTTTGCCGGAGACCGGCTCCCATGAGAGGTTGTCGGAAAGCGTGTAGGGACTCATGCCGCGCGGGTAAAAGAAGAATTTGTCAGTGTCGTTACACCGCTGAATCTTCATCACGTGCGCCTTCAGACTCTCCCAATACGGCGCGGTGACCGGGTCAGCCTGCGGCAGCGGTTTCTTGTAGTCGGCCATCAGTTATGCCCTCCCCAAAATCGCGGTACCGGCAGACGAAAGTACGCCGCCCGTGCCGTGGACAACGGCGAGTTTGGCATCCTTCACCTGGCGGATGCCCTGATCCTGGTAGTCGTGGCGCAGTTGGCGCACCGCTTCGATGATCGCGAACATGCCGTACATGCCGGGATGGTTGTAGGAGAGGCCGCCGCCATTCGTGTTCATCGGGAAATCACCACCCGGCGCGGTGCGCTGACCGCTGACAAACGCGCCGCCCTCTCCCTTCGCGCAGAAGCCGAGTTCCTCCAAAGAGAGCAGCACTGTATAGGTGAACGAGTCGTAGATCATCGCGAGATCGAGGTCGGCATGCTTCACGCCTGCCATCTCGAAGGCGCGCCGCCCGGAATGCCGTGCCGCAAAGGCAGTCAGGCTTGGCATCTGTGAGATCATTGCGTGGTCATGCCCTTCGCCGACGCCGAGTACGGCAATCGGCGTCTGCTTGAGGTCGCGCGCCCGCTCCATTGAGGTCATCACATAGGCGCCACCCGCGTCGGTGACAAGACAGCAATCGAGCAGGTTGAACGGCCACGCGATCGGGCGGGAGTTCAATACGTCCTCGATCGTGATCGAGTCGCGCATCATCGCTTTCGGGTTCAGCATTGCCCACTTGCGGGTAGCGACGGCAATCTCCGCCAGTTGCTCCTTGGTCGTGCCATACTCGTACATGTGGCGCGAGCAAGCCATCGCGTATGCGCCGACGGGCTGCGGCAGGCCGAATGGCGCTTCGAACTGGTTACGCAACGAGTCGCGCGACGACGGATACCCCGGCATGCCGACCCGCGAGCGGCCGCTTTCACCATGTGTAACAAGCGCCACCTCACAGCGCCCGGTCGCAATTGCCGTTGCGGCATGCGCGATGTGAATGACGAACGACGATCCACCGACCGCTGTCGTATCCGTCACTTTCGGCTCGATGCCAAGATACTCGCCGAGTTCGAGCGTCGAAATCCCGGCGGTAAAGAGGCCATCCACATCGTCTTTGGTGAGCCCCGCCTCCGCCAGCGCCGATCGCGCCGCCTCGGCATGCAGCATGATCGCCGGTTTATCCGGCACCCGCCCGATCTGGTCCGATTCCGCCACCCCAACGATGGCCGTCTTCCCCGAAAGACTCTCCATGCATTGCCCACCTTTCATGCGCGAGGCCGAACAGCCCCTACCCCCTGCCCCTCCCCCGCTTGCGGGGGAGGGGAGATCGAATGTCAGAGATTGCGATGCCTCCTAGGTTTCTTCCACCGAGTCACCCCTCCCCCGCATGGCGGGCGGAGGGGCAGGGGGTGGGGGCTTAGACCCAGGTCAGTTCATGGTACGGTTCGATTTTCGTGCCCCAGAAACTGAGGCCGTTGCCCACATCCACCCAGTCGCCCGCCGGGATCGCCTCGATTTCCTTGCCGAAGTCCGACCGGTTCTTCTGCTCTTCGAGATCGGAGCCGAGGGCCTGCGGGATGACCGTACACAGTTCCTCTACCGTCCAGCGATGGTCGGCGCGCAGGGTCTTAATGATCTTGGGTTGCGCCATCAGAGCAACGTTATAACCGAACGAGCCGAAGATATGCCCGTTGATCTCCTGCGCGGCGTCGCTGGCGAGAAAGGCGATCAGCGGTGCGACGTTGTCCGGGTCGCGCTCAGTCCCTTTCGCCAGTTCGCTCGGCATTTTGCCGGTATGCGCGACCGCCTGCACCGCGCGCGGAATCGAATCAATCATCCGGGTGTGGCCGGTCGGCAGGATCGCGTTCGCGGTTACGTCGTACCGTCCGAGGCCGTTGGCGCAACTGAGCGTCAGGCCGATGATGCCCGCCTTCGCCGCCGCGTAATTTGGTTGGCCCGGCGCGCCGAACGCCGAGGTAGACGAGAAATTAATGATCCGGCCCGACCGCTGCTCGCGGAAACGGACCGAGGCGTGGCGGCAGGTGTTGAAGGTTCCCTTCAAATGAACGTTGATGACTGCCAGCCACTCCTCCTCGCTCATATTGAAGATCATCCGGTCACGCAGAATGCCCGCGACATTGACGACGATGTCTATCTTGCCGAAGGTACTCACTGCCTGCTCGATCATCCCCTCGGCAGCCTCGTAATCGGTGACCGAATCCGTGTTCGCGACCGCGTTGCCGCCCGCCGCCTGAATCTCCGCCGCAGTCGTCGCGGCGGGGCCGCTATCCACGCCGTGCCCATCGAGGCTCGCACCAAGATCATTGACGACGACCGACGCACCTTCCTGCGCAAGCAGGAGCGAAACGCCCCGGCCAATTCCCCGGCCCGCACCCGTGACAAGCGCGACTTTCCCATCAAGGAGTCCCATTATCCGTTCCCCTCACTTCTTCTTGGCGTCATAGTACGCGCGGCGTTCCCAGAGTTCCACGCCGGGCGCGATCTGCTCCCAACTCGCCGGGTCCGCCTGCATGGCAGCCGTCCCACGCGCCGGTCGCTCCATCCCCGGCAGTTGCACCGGCTCGGGCAACGTCACCATGTCGGCAATGTGTTTGGGAACGATGTCCGCCAGTTCGGACGGCTTCCACCGTCGCTCGGCCTGAAAGACGTCCGCGAGTTCCCAGTGGGAGTACATCTGGATGACGTTCCCGCGCACGCCGAAGAACTGCCCATTGACGGGTGCCGCGTCGTCGGTCGCGAGATAGGCGACCATCGGGGCGACATTCGCTGGATCCCCTTCCGTCCCCTCCGCCAATTCGCTCGGCGCTTTGCCTTCGTGCTCATTCGCGAACTGCTGACCGCGCGGTGTCGAATCAATCATCCGCGTTGTCGCGCCGGGGAGAATCGCGTTAGCCGTCACGCCATATTTGGCGAGGCTGTTCGCGAGGACAGCGGTGAGGCCAAGGATGCCGTACTTCGCCGCGCCGTAGTTTGGCTGACCCGGGCTCCCCCACGCCGAGACGCTGGAGAAGTTGATGATCCGGCCGCTCCCCTGCTCGCGAAAATGCGTCGAGGCGTGGCGGCAGGTGTTGAACGTGCCATTCAAGTGGACCGCGACAACGATGTCCCATTCCGCTTCGCTCATGTTGAAGATCATCCGGTCGCGCAGGATGCCTGCGACATTGACGACGATGTCCAGCCGCCCGAAGGAATCAATTGCCTGCTGCACCATCTCGCCCGCCGCCGCGTAGTCCGCGACCGAGCCAGTGTTGGCGACGGCCTTGCCGCCGGCCGCCGTGATCTCATTGACGAGTTGCTGCGCGACGGACTCATCTGTCCCCTCACCGCCGAGGCCGGTACCGAGATCGTTGACGACGACCGCTGCGCCCTCGGTAGCGAGAAGGTGGGCGATGCCCCGCCCGATCCCCCGCCCTGCCCCGGTAACGAGCGCCACTTTTCCGTCCAGTTTACCCATACGTCCCTCCTTCTGAAACCGATGTCGAAACCGAATCAACGCAGAGATCGCAAAGGCGCAAAGGGTGCAAAGAAGGGGCGCGCCCGAGAAATTCTGTAGACTCCTCCATGCCGCTCAGATAATAGCAGGTGCATCAACAGGCTCAGCCATTGCTCTCCTGCCTATCGCCCTGCACCCCGATGCGACCGCGCCTATCCCTCGGCCATCGCACTCTCCACGTCGTATCTCCAAATCCAGTCGAACCGGGCAACGGGCGCTTCCGGGTTGGCGCTCAGGCGCGCATTCCGCGCCTCCACCTCCGCCGGGTCCGTAAGCTGTACCAGCCGCGCGGCATCCCGTGACGCGGCCTGGACGGCGGCAGTGCGCTCCCGGCGACGAGCGGCGTACACCTCGATAGCACCTCGCGGATCGTCGCTGTCTGCGGCGAGACAGCGCGCCAGCACGAATGCGTCCTCGATGCTCTGGCTGGCGCCCTGCGCCATGTACGGCAGCATCGGGTGCGCGGCGTCTCCGAGCAGCGTCACGCGCCCGCGCGTCCACGTCTCCAGCGGCGGCCGGTCGAACAGCGCCCACTTGAACACCCGCTCAGTGCCGGCGATCAGCGCCCGCACCTCGGGATGCCACCCCGCGTAGAGCGCCAGCGCCTCATCGCGGTCGCCGCGCGCCGACCATGACTCCTCCAGCCAGTCGTCGTCGCTCTGCGTGTTGCCCACCCAATTCACGAGCCGCCCCCCCGCGACGTAGAAGCACACGAACTGCTGGCGCGGCCCCCAGAAGGAGTGATGGCGCACCTCCAGCCCGACCGCGTGCCCGACTGCCGCAGGTGCCACGCCACGCCAGGAGATCTGGCGCGCCCAGCTCGCCGGGTCGGGTCCCGCGACGTGTTCGCGGACGACCGAGTGGATGCCGTCGGCGCCGATGAGCAGATCGCCCGTCGCGTCGCGCCCGTCGGCGAAGTGGACCGTCACGGCGGTGTCGTGCTGTTCGACGGAAACGCAGTGGGCGTCGAGGGTGATGTGCTCGTCGCCGAGGGCGGCGCGCAGTGTGTCCTGGAGGTCCGCGCGATGCAGATGGTAGAAGGGGGCGCCCCAGCGGCTCACCGCCTCCTCAGCGAGCGGCACCCGACCCAGGAGCGCGCCGCTCTGCCAGTCACGCGAGTCCATCGAGAAGGAGACGACGCCGACAGCGCGGAGCGCCTCGGCGAGACCGAGTCCGTGCAGGACCTTGATGGCGTTGGGGCTGATTGCGATACCGGCGCCGACCTCACGCAGGGCGTCGGCCTGTTCGTAGACGTGGGCGTCGAACCCGGCCTGACGTAAGGCGAGAGCAGAGGTCAAGCCACCGATCCCGGCGCCGATGATGAGGATGCGCATGGCGATGTCCTTTCCTATAGCACGGGATCGCTCTCAGTACATGCCGCTGGCCCTACGCCCTGCTACACTTGCCGGAACTCAATCGCCTGTGTCGTGCGGTCCCAGATGGCGAACTGGCCGATCGCCAGCGCGCCAGGGTTGATGAGATAGCGGCGGCGCGGATCAAGCGTCAATTTGCCCCGCGCGATGTCAATCGGGCCGCGTTCGTCGCGGGCGCTCCGGTAATGGGTGTGCCCGGAGAAGGTGATCCGCGCGCCGCCACGCTCCGAAGATTCCGGCGCACCCAATACACGCAGGAGCGGATTCACCTGCTCCCACGCATCCCCCTCATGCGTGAGGCAGACGTCTTCGATGACGACCCGCTCGCGCAGGTCAGTGAGTAATCGGATCGTTTCGTCGTGCAGATAGACCTCCTGACGGGTCGCCGCGAGCGCGATGTCCCGCTCGTGATTGCCGTAAACGCCGATAACGTGCCATCCCGCGAGCGCCAACGCGCATGCATTTGCTTGCTCGGTGCGGTCGATCAAATCACCAAGGAGCGCAATCGTCGTCACTCCTTCGGCGCGGCATTCGTCCAAGGCCCGGCTAAGTGTCCCGTGCGCGCCATGGACATCCGCGAACAGCCCCACGACCGCGCCAAGTTTCATCCTGCCCCGTTCGTTCCCGGCACGATCAGACAATCCACCACCCGCGCACCCTTGCCCCGGTCGAAGACGAGCAGCGGGTTGATGTCTATCTCGCTGACCACGTCGCGCAGATCGAGGCAAAGTTGCGAGAACCTACCGAGAATGTCCACCACCGCATCCGTATCAGCGGGTGCCGCGCCGCGCGTCCCTTCGAGAATCGCCACGCCGCGTAACCGGCCAAGCATCGCCCGGCTGTCGTGCTCCGTCAGCGGTGGAACGCCGATCGCGACATCCTTCAGTACCTCGACGAAGATACCGCCCAATCCGACCGCCACTGCCGGCCCGTATGCCGGGTCCTGTGTCATGCCAAGAATTAATTCGCGCCCGCCGCCAACCATCTCCTGCACGAGCACGCCGCCGAGTTGCGCCTCCGGCTTATACTTCCATGCATTCGCGATCACCGTCTCGAAACCCGTGCGAACCGCGCTATCGTCCGCGATATTAAGCAGGACGCCGCCCGCCTCGGTCTTGTGTGCGATGTCGGGCGACTCGATCTTGAGGACAACCGGGTAGCCGATCTCCCGTGCCGCCACGACCGCCTCGTTGGCGTTTGTCGCCAGCCGCTCCCGCGTGACCGGCATACCATAGAGCGTGAGGAGCTCTTTAGCGGCGCGTTCCACGAGTGGCTTCCCGTTGGCAGCGGCAACCAGCGCGCGCGCTTGCTTCGCCACGCCGCTTTCGGTAGCTCTCGGTCGCACGCCCGCTTGCCGTGTCCGCTGAAAGTCGGCGTAGCAGATCAGCGAGCGCACGGCGCGGAGGCTGTTTTCGGTGCCTTGCAAGAACGGGATGCCGTCCCATTTCATCGTCGGCTCGACCGGGTCTTGATCGTACCGGCGGCCATCCTGGACGCGGCCAGTGACGAGGGACATGATGAAGAAGTTCTTGTCCGCGTAGCGCTCCGGCATCGTCCGCAACACTTCACCGACCGGCGTCGTCAGGTCAACACGGCTCGGATATGCCTGGCCGTATATCACCGTGTGGATGTTCGGGTCCTCGGCCATCGCGACGAGTGAGCCTTCCACAATCTCCGGTTGCGTCGCTGCCTGACCGGTCGTGTCGAGCGGGTTGCCGACCGTGCCGTACTCCGGGATCACCGGCATTAGTTTCGCGACCGTTTCCGGCGCGAGTGAGGGCAGTGAAATACCAAGGTCCTGGCTGAGGTCCGCGACGAGGCCGCACGCACCACCGGAGACGAAGATCGTCCCGACACCGGGGCCTTTCGGCAGCCGCTTCGCATGGAAGACGGCCAGCGTCTCGATCATCTCGTCGAGATTATAGACGCGGACGATGCCGTACTGCCGCATGATAGCGTCCACGATCGCGTCAGAGCCAACGAGCGATCCGGTATGCGCCTGCGCGGCCCGCTTGCCCGCGTCGGATCGCCCAATTTTGAGGATAACGAGCGCCTTCTGCCGCTCCGCCGCCATCTCTGCCACGCGGAGCAGTTTTTGCGGATCGCGAAACTGCTCGATGAAGCAGCCGACGACCTTCGTCTCCTCATCCTCGACGCAGTAGCGCATGAAGTCGGTCGCGTCGAGGTCTGCCTCATTGCCCGTCGTGACGACGTAGGTGTAGCCGAACTCGCGCTCCATCGGCGGGATGACGGCGCTATAAGCGAGTAGGCCACTTTGGAAGACAATGCCAATCGGGCCGCGCCGCACGTTGGTATAGGCGCCCGATTTCGCGACCATTTTCGCGGGCGTGCTGATGATGCCGAGGCAGTTCGGCCCGACGACGCGGATGCCGGTGCGCCGCGCGAAATCGCGGATTTGCTCCTGCCGCTGATGCGCTTCGTCGTCGCTCTGCTCGCCGAAGCCGCTGGTAATGATATTGACCGCCCCAACCCCGGCGCGCTCCGCCTGTCCGAGCACATCAAGCACGAGATTACTCGGCACGACGACCATCGCGAGATCCACGCTACCGGGAATCGCGTCCAGCGTCGGATAACACGGGCAGCCAAGCACTTCCTGATGCCGCGGCGTGACGCCGAAGACCTCGCCCTCGTAGCCATTCATGAGCAATAAACGATGGATATTGTACGCGAACCCCGGTCGCGGCGTCGCGCCGACGATGGCAATCCGCTTCGGGTGAAAGAGCGCATTCATCGCGCCGGTGAACCGCTCCTGTTCACTTCCCGTCCCATTCAATCGCGTCGCGGCACTGCTCTCGTGTGCCTGCGGTGTCGTCATCATCCCCACATCCCCTCTGGCGAGTTCGGAGTTCGGAGTTCGATGTAGATTGCTCCGTTACTCCTTCGAGCTCCGAGCTCCGAACTTCCCTAGAAGTACGTCCGCCCCAGCGTCTCCGCGATGCAGGCGGGTTTTTCTTCCCCCTCCACCTCGATGGTCTGCTCGCTGGTCATCTGCACAGCGCGGTCGCCGATCTCCTCGACATTCATCAACTTCGAGCGCATGCGGATACGCTTGCCGACACGCACGGGCGAGACGAAACGGACGCGATTGAGACCATAATTAACGCCCATCCGCCCGCCGAGGCTGATCTTGACGCCGGATGCACGCGTGCTGCCGAGGTATGGGATGAGCGAGAGCGTCAGGTAGCCGTGCGCCACCGTGCCGCCGAAGAAGGTCGTCTTCGCGCGCTCCGGGTCCACATGGATATACTGATGATCGCCAGTCGCATCCGCGAATTCGTTGACGCGCTCCTGCGTGATCTCCAGCCACTCGCTTACGCCGATCTCCTGGCCAATCAGTTCCTTCAACTCCGCAACCGATGTGACAACCCGCTCCGCATTCGATGTACTCATTCTACCCTCCATGATAAACCGATTGAATCGCAAAGGCGCGGAGAGAAAGAGAAGTGAACCACGAAGACACGAAGAAAAGAAAAAAGATTCTCTCCTTCTCTTCTCTTCTTCGTGCTCCTTGTGTCTTCGTGGTTCAAATCCCCTTCCCTTCTCTGCGTTCTCTGCTGAGCGCCCTCTAGGCAGCATGCGGTATAATCGGTTTCGCCCCTGCTTTATCCAGAGATGTGACCGGCGAGGACTTCCTGAAGGACGCGCTCGCGGTGCTCTTCAAGGTCGCCGTATAATGGCTCGAAGTACTTGGCTCGCTTGAAGTAGAGATGCAGGTCATACTCCCAGGTGAAGCCGATGCCGCCATGCACCTGGATCGCCTCACCGCAGACCCTGCGGGACGCGCCATTGACAAACGACTTGGCAACCGAGGCGGCGAGAGCGGCATCCGGCGCATTCGCGTCCTGTGCCCAGGCAGCGTAGTAGACGGCGGCGTGGGCGTTCTCAACCGCGACGAGCATCTCGGCCAACTTGTGCTTGACGGCTTGGAATTGACCAATGAACTGGCCGAACTGCTTGCGCACTTTCGCGTAGTCAGTAGACATTTCGAGCGACTTGCGTGATGCGCCAAGCATCTCCGCGCTCGCCCCAACTGCCGCATGCTGGAGCGTCGTCTGTACGGCGGGCCATGCAGCGCCCTCGACGCCGAGCAGGTTCTCGACGGGCACGCGAACGTTCTCGAAATGGAGCGTCGCGCTTTTCTCCGTCAGATCGGCGATGACATCCCCAGCGATGCGAAGCCCGTCGGCGTCGCGCGGGACAGCGATCAGTGACACGCCGTCCGCGCCGTCGCCGCTCCCGGTGCGCGCCGCGACGAGGATGACGTCCACGGTCTGGCCGAAGGGGACGAATCGCTTGATGCCGTTGAGGACATAGGCATCGCCGTCCTTGTTCGCGGCGAGCGTGATTTCGTTCGGCCCCCAGCCAATCGATTCTTCGAGAAAGGCGAGC
>JAABVA010002519.1_pt1 | contig 18170 bp, 15 predicted proteins | sample 5560331 | NCBI WGS metagenome assembly JAABVA01 (sample SAMN12812661, study PRJNA571458) | rock metagenome | isolation source: Antarctica rocks | place: Antarctica: Victoria Land, Mt New Zealand sud | collected 2016-01-07 | reverse complement strand
AGAGGGGGCGGGAAGGGTTGGGACGTTGAAAGGGTTGAAGAATCAGGAAAGGTGAGGAGGATGTGTGGATGTGAGGTGATAAAGGTGAAGGGTTAGGTGGGAATGGAGGAGGATGTGAGGAGAATGTGGAAGGGGGAAAGTGGAAGTGGGATTGGGGGGTTTAAAGAGAGATGACTACAGTACAAGAGATGACTACAGTATTCAGAGATACCTCAGAGACAGACCCAAAAAAGTGACACACTGCACTAAACTCAAAGTAGCAAAAAGCGTCACAACCGGCTTAATCTACTTTTGAAAAAAAAAGGAAGGATTTTGCCCACCAAAATTAAACATATCCTAATGGTGTATTGTATGTATGTATGTAGCGCTTCTTCTCACAGCAATCACGGAGGGGCTTCCGGCTTTGCGCGAAGACGGGAGATGGGTGATGGGTGATGGGTGGATCCTAATGACTTCTCGTACCGATCGAGATGGATGATGGTAGGATGTGAATGGTAGGATGGGTGGATGGGTGGATGGTAGAATAAATGATAGGTATTGTTTCTATTACGAAACGTCGTAACACGGCAACCGGTCTATATCCTACTCCTCTCACCCTAGCAATATATACATATAAGCCCTCCCCACCAGCAGTCAATTACAATTACCGCAGTGCTCAAAAACGATTGTATTTCTCCGCCGTCCCGTCCGTCATGCATGTTCCAAATGTAAATAGCGAGTGTGATGCCCGGACGCCGGTGGTATTGTTGCTAGCCTGCCTTCTATCCCATAACGCCGGTGCAGCGAGCGTGGTTGGCTGGCTTGATCAAAAGAAGTAAAAGTAGGTCGTCGATTAAAAAAGGGAAGCGCCAGGGATGATGGTCGCTGAAGAATGATGATCGTGACATCCAAACAAAAGGAAAAAAGCTCCCGCTGGCACACGGGTGCTCACCACGAAAACGTCATTAGAGCCGGGTTCAGCACAATGGGCAGTAACAAATGACTCGCCGTCACGGTGGCCATGGGCAGAATCGCGACGAAATCCTTAATCTGCCAGTCGGGCGGGATGAAGGTACCCGTGGCGAGGACGATCATGCCGACGATGCCGAAGATGGAAAAGGCCATGCTGAACTTGAAGCGCTTGAGGACCTTGGGAACCTCGATGAAGAAGTTGGAGAATTCCATTTCTTTCGAGGTGGCGCCCCAGGTCATGTCGATCTCGAACATGTGGGAGAGGAGGGCAGCGGAGACGTGGAGGGAGAGGCCGCCGAGGAAGATGCAAAGCATAAAGGTCCATTTGAAGTTCATGAGGACTGTGGAATAAAGATTAGTGGGAGATGGTTGTAGGGGCATGGAGATGGGACTTACGGTTTGAAACGAAGCCTCCCTTGTCGTCACGATACCTCATGGCGGCGAGAGCAACGTTGCCGAGACCGTTGAAGACAATGACAATGGAAAACCACACCTTCCATGAGTCAATGTAGTACTTGTCTAGATAACCGTTGAACCATCCAATGGCAAAGTAGTTGGCAGTCGTCATGATCCAGGCAGCGCCGATTGCGTAGTAAGTACCAATGTACGAGACGATGGTGATCTTCGAAGTGAAACGAATGTTGGAGAACAAGAAACGACGGAATAGAGGAGTAAAGGGACCCTTGTATATCCACTTGCGCATGGGGTGGAAAAGTAGTTCGTTGCAGCCGTAGGCATATTTCTCCCATCGAGCAAGTTCATCATAGACAGTGAGTGAGACACCCTCTTTGAACCCTTCATCGGCCCATCCAGCAAGACGGATGATGAAACCATTGCACTGGAGGCGAAGAGACATGTCGAAATCTTCCGAGACGTGGGATTCGGACCAGAACTTTTCGTAACCATCCTCATCTTCGTAAGAAACCTGCTGAATGGCAGCCCAGCGAAGGATGGCGTTGTGACCGACGAATGGGGCGACATCACCGTTGGAAACGGTGTATCTGATGGCCGAGTAGATCAGGTTGGTGAAAAAGGTGATACCGTTCTCAAAGTACGTATTGACGACCTGCATGACACCCGAGGTGAACTGCATGATACCCACGTCGGGGGATTGCTCCATCTCAGAGGCGGCGTCAAGAAGGCAGTCGGCAGGGACACGAGTATCGGAGTCGATCAAAAGAATGTAGTCGCCAACTCGAATGTTTCCATCTGCCCATGCAATCTTACTCTCTTCAAGAACCTCTTTGAGACATTTTTCGTATGCGACAGCTTCATCGGCCTGCGACCAATCAAGGGGGCGATCGTACATCAAAAGTTTCTCCTCAACTCTGCAAGAAATCATGAGACCAAAGTTCATGTTCGAGGCCTATTCGATCTTGGTCAGCCATGTTATTCGTGGAATTGGCCGAGTTCAGCTGTGGGTATCCGACGCCACAGACTCAATGTGGTAAAACATGATCACGGGAACGAAAATTGTGGACAAACTTAGTCAGACACAAGCCTAATTCGGCAAGGAAAAGTAATCGTAGGGTAAACTAGACCCTAGTTTTTGATACGCGAATGAAAAAGGCTCAAAGGATGAGGAGAGATATAAGCTGGCTTACCTTCTTGAATTTGCCTTTCCTGGTGAATCCATCTTTACCGTGCTTGGGACGAGCAGTCCATCCAATCGAATGGTCTGCATAAAAGTCGATACGGGCTTGTCGCTCTTCTTCGTCAATGATTTGAAGTCCGTCGTCGTTGATAAACATGTTGGCCGAGCCTCCTTGAAGTTCGTATGTCGAAATGGCTTGCTTGATGGATTTTACCGTGGGCGCAATGACCGAATGCAAACCTTCCTTGTACACTGGACACTGAATCGTGACATGCGGTAGGGTCCGGTCTACAAGACGAGGTGAACAGGTCGCCGAGTAAAACTTTGAGTTCGTAACCATTTGCCTGACAGGACCAATGCATTGGGCGATACAGCCCACAATGACCTGAGCGAAGAACTGCTGACCGTCAGCGTCTAACGGCTATTACAATATCCGAAGAAAGCTTACCAAGGTGAAGAAGATTTGAACAGGAGTGAGGGCAACAAAAGCGAGACGTGTGTAACTCTGATCAACGTCGATTTCTATCGCGAGCTCACGGAAACCTGCGCCCAAGACGGTGACAATGAGAATCAGGGTAAAGGCGACGAGGATGGTGTTGAGCAGGTGGGTCGGTCGGTTTTGAGGCATTATAGCACCCGACTCCTCGTCAATCTCGAGCTCAGAGACCTTGGGGCCCTTCTTTGGCGCCGCACCTTCCTCAACTTCTTCTGGCTCCCCAGTCTTCCACACAAGCTCCATCAGCTCCGATTCGATGGCCTTGGCACGTTGAATCAAGTGGAGAGCATCGTCATCCCATACCACCAACATTTGCTCTTCTGCCAGGAAAGCAGCAAATTGATGTTTGCGCGCTCTTGGCAAATCAGCCACGCTAGGCAGAATCTGCACTCGCAGACCATTCATCAACGGCACATCGACGGCATCAGGCGACCATCCAAGGAAAGTCCTGATGACTCTAGAGTTTACCGTCATGGCGACCTACAGGATATAAGCTTCATAGTAAGATTGTTCAACAGGAGGATACTAACCTGACAGTTAAGTTGGCCTATGGCCATGGCGAGATGCGAGTGTACCAAGTCAGGAGGACAGGCCAAGTAGTTGTTACGGCTCTTTCTTAACAGGACGCCTTCCCTCTCTCCCGATCTCATGTCGTCGACCCACATGTGCGAGCACTGTTGCTGGTGGAGGTAGTTGACCATCACTTCGTGCTTGATCTCGTCGACATAGTATGAGCTTCGTGTCGATGGCGCTATGGACGCTCTCGACGACATATTCCTCGGCGTCCCGTTGGCACTCATTTCCATACTGTTTCCAGCCAGAACCGATGGTTTCTCAGACATCTGCGGTACAGGCTCGTGGACAGGCTGCCCCTTGGCAGCCTTGGGTTTGAAGTAATTCTTGATGCCCATGGTTGGTGATAGCAGCGACTAACTGCAGAGGATTGTAAGATTATTAGGTGTTGGGGTAAGGTTGGTAGTGGTGAGCGGTTGTAACCACCAGTGAGTATCTGGCAATTGAATGCCGAACGACGGTGATTGCTAAAAACGAGTGTAGCTCGAGGAAGGTGATTCAGATAGCGAACATGAAGCAGACCACGATTCGAGAATATCTTATCAAAATATCAGTTCCGATATGCCTCACGCGGTTGGGGAACGGAAAGGTACCTGCAGTGGGATCTTGACCAAAGCAAACCTCTTGACAATGCAGGTAGCCTTTGAATCCCGACGATCGGTCGATTACCGCAACGTCACTGTGGAAGAACGAAGGTGATTGCACGGTGCAAGTGAGAGAAGGAAGGAAGGAAAAAGATGGCCCGGGGGGTTAATAATATTAGGAGCCTTGGAGAGAGGAGAAGTACGGACAGCCTGGGCTCTCCGCTCCAACCAAGAACAGAGCTGACCAAAGAACTTGGATGCAAGAAAATACGAGCAAAAGATAGGGCCGGATTGCTGGCATCTCAAAAATACCAGACGTTCTAGTCCGTTACAGATGGAGCGCCATTCCAAAAGAAGCTCGCCACAGTAATCGATCGGGACAAATGGTCAACAACTAGCCGTGACTGAGGTACAGAATGGTCTTTGTTCCTGATACAAGGAGCACTACACTATACAATCAGCTGCCCTAGTAGATTTCTTACCGGGGGGGGCGTGGGTAATCACCACCAAACCCAGATAACGTCCCAGGTCCTGGCAATTCCTCCATCGATGCCCACCTCTAGACCCAAGAGCGGCAACGGAATCTAGGCAAGCGCCTAGGAATCTCCTACACGATGAATCCATTGTTTCCTCACGGGTGGGAGCTACAGCTTCTCCACACCTGGAACATGAGGAACATAGCCAAACAGCTTCCACAGTTCCAGTGCAGTAGAGAGGGTCGCGCCACATCTGAAGTCGGAGGAGCCATGTCCGACGAAACGTCGAGGGCATGGTATCGAGCGCTACGAGCATCTTGCCACTCTATTTCCACAAGCAGCAGGCGGCGAACATCTTGGCCAGAAGGAGGAGACTTTCCATCATCAAGATAACCCAATGCGGCTAGAGTAAGACCCACCCAAGTGATGCGCTCGCCAATTCGGTGTTTTAGTTGTAGCTTGGGGAGAGGGGAGATTGCATGCCGTCAGGTTTCGGAAAAGCATGGCAGATGTTCTCGCCCTCTAGCCATGTTCGGTGGCCGTTATGAAACGACTATAGTAAGCAGTGCCAACCACGGTACGACTACTCCGAGTCGGGGCAACCTCGGTCTCGATGGGGTGCATGGCAGTCCAATCAAGTGGCTTGACGCCGCTTCTCTGCTTCTATTCCTGGCCTGCTGCCGACATGCGCATGGATACCTCCCTTACCCGTGCATGCGTGGATCCCCATCATCCATGCCATTCTGCAGACTGCACGCCCAGCGCAATCAATCCAGTTCCTGGATTCTGCGCCTTTTCCACCCGCGCCATCCACACACACACACACACACACACACACAGACCGCCATCAATCTCTCGGTATGTGCCCAACATTCATTAGAATAGTATTATTTTCATTATTTTTCATTATTTTTCATTATTTTTCATTATTTTCATGGGTGACCAAGGTACTCCCTTCACTACTACGACTCCGTCTTACTTGCGTTGGGTATGCCCGCCTGACCAGAGTTTTATGTGGTTACACGGCAGCGGGGGACGATAATGCTATGGCTGTCAAGTGGCACATGGGGCGCCTGTCAAAGGTCTGCTGAAGGAAAAGATCTCCAAATTGGCTTTTTGCGATACGAGAAAGTCCCAGAGTCTAACGACGTCCTTCCATATAACACGAGAGAGCTGAAGCCCCCGCGTGCAGCAGACCCTGCATCGACATAATTCCTACCGACCCACAAAAGTGGTGCCGGATGCCCCGGTTCAGACACGATCGCAAGCATGGATGATGGATGATGGAACGTGCATTGCTTGGGCCTTTTAATCTCGGCGAGCCACTTTCTTCCCCTCCCTCTCCACCGTAACACCGACGGAATAAGGTGTTCCGTGTTGCGTATCCTACGGTAGGATCTTCACAGTGGAGGCGGAAAATTTAATTGATGAAGCGATAGCGCTAGAGCTTTGGTAGCGAACTAACGACATGCCATCGGACTAGGCGCTGCCAAGTGATTTGTGCCCCACATTGATTTTGGGGGAGGAGGTTTTGGAAGGGTGCCGTGCTCGATACAGGAAGACGAACAGTACGCATACGAGGTTCTCAGCAAGCAAGCAAACTGTGGACTCAGACCGGATGAATCGCACAAATTACGTAGCTTGTTCATCGCACACGAAGAACAAGTTGAACAACTATTGGGGATCTGTGGATTAAACGGCCTTGCACTCTTGACTGCTACCTGGCAAGTAATGGTAATTAAAGCGGCGAGTGGAACAAGCCACGTTGTTGGCGGATGACAAGCGATGGTGGTACCGTGGTCGTTTGGAAATAAATATGGTTTTCCCATGGCTGAGTGGGGGATAATGGAAGATATCGCAAATCTGGATTAATTCCTACTTTATTTCCTAATGCGTGTAAAAAGGGTGGACCCACTCCATCAAAGATTACTTTGCGTCATTTCGCACTAACACATATGATTAATATTGGCACCGATCATCCCGAGATCTCATTCTCGTGGTGGTCATCATCTGCTGGTCCATGTTGCGCATGTACGGAGTAGTCTGATTGCACACGATGTATGTATAGATTTGGAGATCTAATAGATGGGCAATAATATCCACATCGAGTTTCCAGCTGTAGTGGAGACGTCAAGGGCACTGAGATCTTTCCCGGAATCAAGCCACATACCGGTCGGCCAGTATTAATCAAAACATACCGTGTAAATTACCCCTGCTAGGATCTGGAAAGGCGAAGGCGTTCATAGAACCGCGATTGGAGAGCGCGCTTCCTTGAGCCAATATGTATTCGTTGATGACCTCGGAGCATGCCGTATGTCTTTGGAGGAACAGTAGTAAGTCAACGGTCAGCAGTCGGCGTCAAAGTGAACAGGTACATGAGTGAACGGTGTTTGTATTGACAGATAGATAGATGTATGTTTAGATAGATGGTATGTTATATTATAAGGATGTTATGATAGATCTCATCAGGGCGAGAGACTCGCACAAACCTCCACTATTCTCCGTGTAAGCAGAATCCAAGGCCGCTCAAGCCCGCAACTCCTGGAGCCCATTTCCAAGCTCTGATGCCGCCTTCGTTCCCAAAAGCCGACTCCAATAAGGTCTATATTCATTATGTCGGGGAAGATCAGATCAACTAGCACGCCCCCTCTTGCCATATTTTTACACTGGACACGACCATCTCGCCATTGTCCTGCCATGTTGGGAGCCATGAGTTACGGGCATCCCAGAAATCCTTTTTGGCCGTCAAAGATTGGTCAACCCATGGCTTCCCCGAAGCACCGTCTTTGAACCAACCGTTGGTGCCACCAACACCAACATTGAGAATAAGATAGAATTGCTGGTCGAAGGGAGTAGCCTTGTTACCAGTCTGGCTCCACGGGTCAACCAGACGAGTGCCGTTGGAGTCCGAGAGAGGGAAGTTCCCGCGGGCCCACAGCGATTGATCGAAGTTAGTGTACAAGACTTGAAGGAGACGAGTGTCAATATATGTGAACAAATATTTCTCACTCCATTCCAAGCCAAAAGTGTGGGCCTTTTTGGTGAACGTTGTGTGAAGAGCATTTCGCTTAACATTGGTCCTCCACCAAGCATCGTTGGCAGTGTTCGGTCCCCAATGAAGGGCGCTTGAGATGATGTTGTTGCCCCCTTGTGCGTAGCTGTAGTTGTTGCCGCGAGACTCTGCAATATCAATCTCTCCGGATTTAGGCCACTGCCCATACACAGGGTTAACGGGCATCAGCCAGATGGCGGGCCACAGCCAATCTCCAGAGGGAAGTGTGGCTGTGACTTCAACACGACCATACTTTATTGTGGCACCCTTTTTGGTGTTGATCCGACCAGACTTGACAGGGTTGATGATAGATCCGTTGGTAAGGTTGGTGACAGCATGACAGTTGGACCAGACGTTAGAGGTGCAAATACCTTGCTTCTGCAGATCGAGGACATTGTTGGCGTTGATGAGGTTGGCATCCTGTAGCGAGGGCTTAATGTGCAACACTCCATTGTTGACAAACACGTTCTCATCGGTAACAGTAGTCTCTTCGAATTGACCATTACTAAAGAACCTATTAGCTGTGGTTTGATAAGCGTGTAACAGAGCGAACTAACCCGAATCCACCAACTTCAGCCTCCTTCGTCCAGACTTTGGTGTTGAAACCGGTGGACCAATCCTCGGCCAAGACCGGGCAGTACTGGTGATGAACGACAGTTCGAAGGCCATCATAAATGAGGAAACCCGCAAGAGCGAATCCAATGGCTAAACCGATCAATGGAATAATTGTCACCCACTTCTCCTTGGGATCCTTCTTGTTCAGCCAAGGTCTCTCAATCTCCCCTTTTTTCACCCGTCTCGAATGGAAGTATTTTTGATTTTCACGCTGTTGATGCAAGTTCAATGCGGAAGATGAGGCATTCGCCGAAACTGGACCAGATGCGAAAGGCGTTCCGAACGGATTGCGAGGAGCGGGTTCGATGTGATCTTGGTGCATGCCATATTCGGGTGAGTGAGAGCGACGAGGCGTCGGAGCGGTACTGGTGACTCCACTGCTCAAGGCAGTCCCTTGGTGGGAGAAGTTGAATTGCTGCTGGTGGTCCATGGCAATGGTGAATGAAAAAGCGAGTGTACGTCCTTCGAAGAAGAGATAGGAACGGCTGAAGTATTAGGGTTGAAGGAGTGATGAGCCGGAGAAGTAATAATGGCAGTCGATAGGGAAAGGCTAGGGAGCGCACAGGCACCTGTACGTATACTTTAGGTCATGTATCAGGTACAAAAAGCCTGCCAAAGATTGGGCCAGAACCAAAATTACGGTAAAATTACTAGCAATCGATAAAGCTTACTCCATAAGGTAAGCGTACTGGATAGGGTGAGGCGCTTTGCTCCAGCACTCCCAAAGTAGAAGGATCTAGAGCTTTGGTGTATTTAGCGTTCCCGTGGAATAGAAAGCAGCATGCTTTTTTCGTCCCAGCTACAAACTAACGACTAGAGTACCCCCATTCCGCCGGTCCATTCCAAAATTTCCTATCTGGCTGGAACCTAAATCCAGATAAGTAAAGCATGCGCTCCCACTACGGTATCGATTGACAGTTGATACGCATGGGACGCACAGTACTTCCTTTCCCTGGAACGCTCCACAGTCCCGCTAAAAGGTGGTTACCAATAACTTTTTCAGCTTCTTGCTCTTATGAGTTGGGGAGATTAGCATTGGAAATCTCTTCGCGGTCAACACCAAGGCAGGCGGCTACCAGCCATTTATTGGAAACTGTTGAGACTTGATGACCAAAGGGGCAGCATTCAACGAGAAATGATCGCCACCTTACTCAATCCCTTTGCGACTCTCAGCTACAATCAAGGTGGTAGCAGCAGCTCCTTTTCGGCATTCCTGCAACCCATTCCATCGTACCGAAATCATTGGCAATGATTCTTCAATGCATGCGCTGCGACATAACCATCTTCTGGTGATAAAGCGCCGCGTGCTGGTTTGGTTGTAGAAGAATCTTACTTCTTACCTTCCAGTCTCGTCCTTTCCGTCCAGTCTGCCTGCATTTCTTCTGTCTTCCGACTGCGAAAGATGTCTTAGTACTTATTTTTCCGGCATTGATTTCGTCCGTTCGCTTATCCGGCATCTGAACAAGAGGTGATGGGAACACGATCTCTATAGCTTTTAAACCAGGCATCGGTGGCATTCCTTTCACTCTGCACACTTGCAACAACCTAGTGTAGCTTTGTTTTCTCCGACGCGATCCGAATCGCGACAACTACCCGCAGATTACTTTGAAGCCCTGATTGACAATCGAGTCTTGCTTGTTCGCTAATCAGAAGACCACTTCTGGCAACATGCGAGACAACGCTTCTTGACAAGGTGGTGTTCATGCGGTCCTGACGAGAACGAGTACGAGTACGGTGGAATTTGGTGCATCATGTTGAAGCCGCACCACCAGGCCCACGATAATTACCCGCACCCGATTCGAAGCACCTGCGAGATCGACCCAGGAATTGTGTGGACATGACAGGGCGCAGCCACTGCGCTTCCGCTCGCATGATGCATGCACCAGCTTTCCGAGCAATGGAGGAGATATCTGCATTATTGACTGGCCAAGTTCGTAGCTCGGCCGACTCAGCGGACCGCAGTGGGAGATCATCTGAAGCAGAGCGTCGCCCCTTGTCCAGTATGCAACAATTATGGACATGGGAACCAAAGCCGAATCAATACATTTCTAAAGTCTCCTTTTGATATGGATAAGGTAGGTAAGCGTCATCGAACTCGATATCCACATCGGAACATGGTGGCATGTACGTTGCGCCGCGTAAATCTGGTCATGATATTTCTGGAACCTTATGTACCTTACTAAGCAGTTCACTATCTGGCTTGCCTCGGGGCGCTAACCCGGAGGGGCTTAGCGACGCTGGCACGTCTGAGAACTGAGGCAACATCTGGCTGCTGCAACAAAACCATTGTTGTATCAGTCGCCTTATCCATCCCCGAATCACCATAAAACCAAGCAAACATCCACGGCATCCCACCGCTCGTATCTGCTACGCACATGGCGTTGCCAGAAGCGCCCGGTGCGAGCACCCGAGTAGCCGAAAAACACGTCCAGTCTCTCCAAATTTTCTCCATTTTTAATGCATCAATTCTCTTCAATGTACACTTTATGATTTTCTTGGAGTGCATAAGGTATGCAGGCTGGAAAGCTTGATAGCGAATTTTTATTTCGTCGATTGAGGTTTTTGTGTTACGCCGCTCAGGTTTAGAGTTCTCGATTTGTGCAGCCGTGCTTGTGCTTTGGATTAGTCTGTTGCTGGTTATGAAGCATGCATAGCATTTTTGAATGGAAGTTTCCAGGTGTTTTTCGAATATTTATGATCGGTTCTCCTTGTACTGCCTCAACTGTTTATCTGCCTTCCGCATATAGGTAAAGCTATCGCTAAAGTTCCTGTCGGTCCCTCGGGTGACGTGTAAGCTCTTTCTTGGTCGAGCCACTCATCGACATCGAGTCTCCTGTTCTCTCATTCTGGTGTTCGTATCATTCATCCCTCTCAGCTACAGTCCACTCCAAACATCTGGAAGCTTAGAAGACCTCGAGGCTGCACCTACCTGGTGAATCCCAGTCCGATAAGAAATTATAGAAAGAAGCTAAATCAGTGATGAATGGCTTCTTACGTCAAGGGTACCACTTGTGGCCGTTCCCCCGCATTCCCTACCGTATCGGTGCATCGATCTCCAATTGCTCCGTCAAATTACTGCCTCAGACCATTTTGTTTGTTCTAACACCACACTCAAAACCCCCCTTGACAGTTTTGGATCATTAGTTCCCAACGCTGGTCGGATTGTGTCTCTGGTGAGTGCTAATCAATCTGCGCCTTGGGAAAGACGGCGATGTTTTTCAGACAAGGATCTGTCAAAGGTATATACACTAATTATCGCTAGCTGGATGGATGGTGGGTTGATGGAAATCTAGCAGTGTAATGGGAGACGAGCAATTGCTCTTGGAAAGATGCCATAGCCGCTGTCACCTGCCCTTCGAGCCAACTCCCAGCGTCATCAATTCACTCCCGCCAAGATCTCCCTGAAGTTCGTAGCGGGAGTGATCTGGAAGTTCAGGAGGCCTCTCTGGGTTTGCATTAAGCTCATACGGAAATCCTGAATTTGAATGATTCGGTCTTGGGTCAGCTGAGAGTTCAGGTTTGACCCAGCTAGACCTTGGCATGTTCTTTGTTTTTCGCCTTTTTGACCAAGATCGCCATATCAAGACAGCCATAGCCAGCAATGCGACTCCACCAATGACACCACCGGCTACCTCATCGGCTGGAATTTTCTGTTGGGGAGACGAAGTGTCAGTAGCTGTTGCGCTCGGAGCCGTAAATGATGACGCTGGCGAAGCCAGTGTATGAGCGAGAGGACTCGACGTCGAGCTCGCAAAGTTGCCCATGGTTGCGGGACCAAGTTCAAAAACCGCTGTCGGCGTGCTGCAACAGCGTGTTCCCTCTCCTTCAGATTCGCAGCAGTAATCCGCAGATGAGCTGTAGCCTTGGGAACCGCCACACTCCCAAACCTGAACGGATCCCCCCCCGATATCTGGGTCTGTGGAGTGAGGAAAGAATTAGTACCCATGCTGAATAACTGGCTGCTTTCCTCGATGGGAGGGTGAAGATCTTACTTGAAAGACAGAGTTGTGGGCAGATAGATGAGCCCCATTGGTTATCCGTGCAGGTTCCTCGGGCATAACTGATGTTTCTGTCCGTTGGTGGATCATTGGTAGTGCGACAAAGGCCATTTGAAAGACACAGGGCTTGATCGCCGCAACACATGCTAACTAATGCATTCGGGTCGCATGGAACATCGATGCTGTTTATTTGGCCATTGGGGTTGTAGCAGTGTGATGGGCTTAATACCAATGCCCTAAAGTTGCCAGGAACGACAGAGAGAGTGGGTATACCAGGCTGAGTGGTACCATCTGGTGGTCGAGCGGTCGCAGGCATTGGCTGGCTAGTCGTCACACCTATGGAGAGAGTGGATATACCAGACTGGGTGGTACATCTGGTGGTGGTACCATCTGGTGGTGGTAGACCGGTCGCAGGCCTTGGCTGGCTAGTCGTCACACCTATGGAGAGAGTGGATATACCAGGCTGGGTGGTACCATTTGGTGGTGATAGATCTTTCGGAGGCATTGGCTGGCTTGTCACCACATCTATGGAGGGCGTTTAGGCGCTCGGCAAAAGGACGATCTATTTGTCAGGACGTCAATGAAAGATTATAAGGAAGAACAGCAGGCAAGTGTATTAAACCTTAGAAGTCGGAGATTGCACAAGCGCAATCATCAATAAAAGAACAGTATGCACCAAAGCCAATATAGTTACCCCAATTAGATGGTACTGAACATCAAAGTAAGGCGACACGAAAGATTTCAGGATAAGAGTGGCTTCATGATTAACCTAGAAATAAGAGTTTATAGAAATGAGATTATTGAAATGTAGAGGACACCTTGACGAAACGAATGTGAGAACGTTGTGCCATGCTCCTGCAGCAACATACTCAAAGCCGCCATTACATTGAGAGATTCGGATGCCTGCTGCATCACAAGAAAATCGATTGGCGCTTTATTCGCTCAGCTACTCCATCTCAATCTACCTCGGCGCGATGACTTGCATTGACGTTCTAGGGCATGTGAAACGTGGAAAAAGACTTCGAGGCATGAGATCAACAGCTGTGGAAAGGGGTTGTTCCCAAACTTCATGGTGAAGAAAAATAGGAAGAGAAGATGTTAAAGTTTGTGTGGAGAATATCTTTTGTAGTTGTTTGGTTCTGCTCCTTCCAAATTTCATAAATCTTTACTTTGCAAGCCCTTTCGTTCTCTATCTGTATCGTGTTGATTGATATGTATGTGTTGCTCTGATTGATAGTAGTGAATCAGTGGTTTGGCATTGCTCCTGAGCATGGAAAAAGGCCATTGAGAAGCCCTGTGCACACGCTTTGGATTCTCTGTGGACACGCTTCAGTTCTGATTGCTCATTGAGCGGACTTTCTGGGAGCTCCAGGGTGCTTTGTCCAGATCTTCACATCGAGAGTACCGTTTGAGTGAAACTGAAAAATAGTATCAATACAAAGAGGAATAGGATAATTACTTTGGATCATGGTAGGGATTTAAGCAAAAGGTAGGGTTGGTCATTGCTCGTAATGACAATCTACACCGCTGGGGTCGTTTGAGAAGTGGTACTGTGATTCTCTCATTTGTACGCCCTGGTAGAACCTCCGGAGGTCCACCAGCGTCATGAACCCAAAGCAGCGAATTAATCTTTCTTGCCTCTCTCGTTCTCAAAAGGTCCAAGCGAGTAACGCTTTTCCCAAAGGATATTGGGAATCTAGCTCGACTGACAGCTTCATCAGGTGCCATGAGCCAAAAGAGGCTATCGTGGCGGTAGTGCTCCGTCCCCCAGAGTTGGGAGCCGAGGGCTTGAAAAGCGAGCTGCGAGCCTTTGGACTGCTGGCCTGGGATGATCTCATTATAGAAGTAGTCAGCCTAGTTATAGTATTCTCCAAGACAAGCTTCAAGCATTTCTGACAGTCGTTGCGTTCGTCGACGTCTAGAAGAGCCTCAAGGGTTAAAATGGTCGACCCAACCAGTACAATCGCTGAGACTGATAGAGTTTGAGAGCGCGACGGTGGCCCTTTCTGCGTCCGGAATCAGATATACGGAGGATTTGTATCCTGTCGTACTGCCTTGATGGTATATCAATAGTTCATCACTGCGATGGCCAGCAATAGGCATGCTGTTTACAAAGCATGGATTGTAACTAATGGTCTTCTGCTGATCATTATAAGCCTTGATCAAGGCTCGACACCATTTAAGCATGTTGTTGGCTGTATTCCGGATACCTGAGAAAATTCCATGATAGTCCCGTTTTAGACCTTGACATGGGCAGCAGTTGAAATGAGTGAGTGTCAAAGACAGTGTGAGGTTTGGCAACACGGTCATAGTTGGAGATTGGTTTGGTAGAACTCTCCACATCCACGTAAAGGGGAACCAGCAGAGCCTCCTCCAAAAAGGCGTTCTAGCTTTCCAAGGTAGCTTCTCTAGGATCTTGCCCGCCAACGCATAGCCCCAGTCGTTGTAAGGCACGAGACTTCTGCACGGCTGATCAGCCTTTATATACTGCGTTTGGGGGGTGGCTTTGCTTTTATCGAGTAACAATCTCCTGTTGTTGGTATAGTATAGCTGATTAGATCGTTGCAGGCCAATCCTATGGCTTAGGATATCTGGAACAGACATTTGCTATGTACGGACTGAGTCTGGAAAGTGGAAGCCAACGTGCAAGATATATGAAACCAAGGTGTCCCAACTACTTTTCCTGTCTTCTACTAAAGTGCCTACTGCAGCAGCTATGAAAACTTGTCAGCTAGCCAGTGTAGTACTTTGTACCAGGCGCAGTAGGTAGCCAGCTTCGATGTCTCTTTGACCAGAATTGCCTGTTTGTAAGATCTGACCGGTGGGGAGCACTCCATCAGGAAGACCAGGAATGCCTGAACTAGCGCATATCTCAGTGGTTATATTATCAAGGCCTTGCAATCTCTCCAAAAGCGAGGATGCCATCTCTTTTCCCTTCTATTGATGGAACCGAAGGGTGCGAGTCTTACTACGTAGTACATCCGGGCAAGTGTCTTAGAAGGTGAAACTTTCAGCATTCAGAGAGACAGTTCATGAAGGCGAAGATAGCGGCGCATAGGATATATTCCGACCAAGTCATACAGGAGGTTACCTAGTGGCGGGTTTCGCTCTTTTTAAAACTCGAACATTTTCTTTTGCCGTCTTTCGCACTGTTATTATATTGATGAGGTGCAAGGTCAGTGATAGTAGTCGGCACTCCACAAAAATTAGTCGTAGGTTAGTCAATTCTCCCTTATAAGCTATCCAAATATCCAGATAGACACCCTATTTGCTCCAAAGACTTGAAATATTGGCTCGATACAACTGCAATGCACTTGCGATAAGAAGACATGAAATGGTTCAGGCTTCTCTTTCCATGCCTTTAGCTGCCACGGAGTCTGCTCGCTAAGCTGACTTGCCTGGCTATCGGTCATTGCTCACTGATTTTCGGCAGATACTGGTACTCTGTCAGATTTCTTCCTTCGCGCTCTGCTGACGACTGTCTTAGTCCAGATTCTTGGGACCTGCTTTTCTCGCTGTCATGTGAAAGGCTGCTGTTTTCGACGCGGAGTTTATTGCTTGGCTATCGCAGTCGCCTCTCCCACCAACCCGCTCTCTTCTGATGTGCCTTCTTCAACCTTTTTCCTTTTCCATTCTCTTGCTACATATCATTGAGCTGCCTCGCCACCAACGGTCTAGCGTCATTATTCAGTAAAGGCAAGAGCACCAAGCGAGGAAAATGTTCAACCATTATTGATTTATTCTTTAACACAGCCATAACCACTCGAGGACTCCTCTCAATGTATTACCCGCCTCCCCAAAAACCAATCCTACCTTCCCCTACAACTTAGCTTTCTCACCTCTTCCCGCGTCCCCATCAAGGAAAAGTCTCACATGCTCCGCAAAATCCGCCGCATACTGCACCAAAAACCCATGTCCACTCTTCGGATAAATCATCATCTGCGAACCCGCAATTTTCTCCCTCAATTCGCAACTATTGACCGTCGGAATCAACACGTCGTCATCGCCGTTGACCACGAATACCGGCATCTTCAGCTCTCCTAGTCTTTCTACTGAATTATCCGGATTAGGGGTCGACCAATCCACGAATGCCGCAGCCTGAGCCTTGCCGCCTTCTGGGCTTAAAAATGGTGGGACGACGCCGTTGTTGGCTTCAGTAATCCTTGTCCAGTATGCTTTAGCGTTGGCTCTTCCTTCTTCTGTTTCCGGATAGAAACTATAAGCCAGCGCCGCCTCACTTTCTTCGTCTGTCTGAGCCTTGAACAACGCAGCAAACGGTCTTGGTGGTCCTGCAACGGTCCTATTACTCTGACTCGCCCTCGTCCCCGCAAGTATCAACTTCCTCACCATGCCATGAGGAGCATTTAGCGCAAACATTTGCGCAGCCGCGCCGCTCATGCTGTATCCCAAGAGGTCGATTTGCGTAAGACCGAGAGCGGATACGAAGGCGATGGCATTGGCGGCCCAGCCTGCGAAAGTGGCCGGAATGGTGCCGGTCGAAACACCGATGCCTGCGTTGTCGAAAATTATGAGAGGGCGGTAGATCGCAAGGAGGGAGAGCAGTAGGGGGTCCCAGTGATCCATAGTGCCACGGAAGTGCTGCATGAGTACGAGAGGGACGCTGGTTGGTGGACCGAAGCGGCGGTAGGCGAAGGTGATATTTGCGATGGAAACATATTGCGTCAGTGGCTTCTGGTAAGCTGCCATCATTGGGTCTTCAGGTCGGAAATGGTAAAGTAAGTGTGAGGGATGGGACCAGAGGTTGGATGCAAAGGGCGTAGTCGAGCTGGTAAGTTTTGTCTGATGCCTTTTTGAATGTTGATCGAAGTCGGTCTTCGGGCTTTAAGTACTCTTTTCAGAAGATCTCTGAACCAACGGCGTCAGTAAGCAAAAACGCACTTGAGTATTTGAAAGCATGGAACGACGTAAGGAGTCATTGCTCGTCTTGCTAAGGTCTTCGAGTAGACACATTCGTGTAATCAAACGACTTGTGAATTCGACGACGTTGGAGATCTAGAATCTGTCAAAGTGTCCTATCCTGACTCAATAACTATCTTTGAAAGCATCCAGCTATCAAAGGAGCCATTGCTTGCTCTGGTAGGATTTCAAGCAGACGTGCCGGTATTACTAACCGGCTTACCATTTCATCGGTGCATCTAGAACCTGACAAGGCCCCCGTTCCCCTCCATTATCATTTCCTTCTGAAGAAGAACGAGCCATGACAGGCTGTCTGGTGTCCTATCTTCATTTTTACCTCGGCACGCTCGGCTTTGATTAGAGAATTAGTAATCATATAGTTCTTTCAAAAACCTGCTACCCCTACCTTACCTTAGATCAGCCATGAGATGCTGACAAGGATGCCTAAAATTAGGAGGACCAACTGGTCTGAAGGCTAAGCACAGTGGATATGTGTGGCATTGTAGTATTGGAGGGGTAAAGCAGATGAAGATAGAGAGAACCATACGATAAAAGGGGAAAAGTAGGTTTATATACTAATACCGACGCGAAGAAGCAGGAGGTCCATGAGATGAGGATTTGAGTAGACAGAAGTACAGGATGAAAGACATGGTGGCTAACAAGTCGGCTTTAGACTGACTGACGCCGCAAGTAGGCTTGGGGAGAGAGCTCTGTGAACGGTCGGAGACATGAAGGGAGAGCCGCGATAGACCTCAAGATACCCCTTGCCGCAAGCCTTCGCTCAGCTTGCGGTGCAACAACAGGATTCTCTAGGACTTTGATTCTGCATCATGCATGCTGGCTTTTGTGGTATACAGTGGTGCTACTCATTATTCGAGAGGGTGGTTCAAATTCAAAGGGGTGCCAGACCCCGC
>JAABVA010002518.1_pt1 | contig 18170 bp, 13 predicted proteins | sample 5560331 | NCBI WGS metagenome assembly JAABVA01 (sample SAMN12812661, study PRJNA571458) | rock metagenome | isolation source: Antarctica rocks | place: Antarctica: Victoria Land, Mt New Zealand sud | collected 2016-01-07 | reverse complement strand
CAGCAACCTGCCGCTTGAAGGCGGCGCTATGCGAACGATGCTTGGTCATGGCTTCCATCCTCCGAAAGCCCAGCAAGGGGGGTCAATTCAAATCGCCCGTTCTGTCCACCCCGAGGGGCGCACTCCACCTGTGTGGTGTAACCGGACGCCCTTTGCCATGCGGCTCGTCCATGCCCAGCGATGATCTAAAGGTGGCGGTGCCGCGGTGTAGGCGCGGTTTGGGCTGTCTCGCTCCGCACCGCAGTTGACCGTGGCGGCACGACGACGGCCGCTTCGGGGTAGCGCTCGGCCACGCTGGCGTAGACGCGGTTTTGCTCATACCCACCATCGCCGGTGAACGAGGCCACAGCAGGTCGATGATGGAACCGATCAGGCCCTCGGCCTGGCGCAGCGCCAAGCGGAACACCGCGCGCAAAGTGAGCGCCGACAGGGTGGCGAGCGGTGAATACCAGGGCTGCCCGCCTGGAGTGGTGCGTGGCGCTGCCCGCCAGCCTTCGATCGCCTGATCGGTGAACCAAACCGTGAGGCTCCCGCGTTGGCGCAGGGCCGCGTCGTCAGCGGCCGAGTTGATGACCCTGTGTTTCTGCCGAGGGATGCGGTGGCGGCGGTCCTGGTTCAGCTTGAAGGGCAATAGCGCGTCCAGAGTTCAGTGAAAGAGCAAACGTCCTATGCCGACCTGGCCGGCAAGGCCACCAGCCACCTCCATGCAACACGCTCGCGTCATGGGCGATGGTGCCATCGTAGTCGGTCGCGAGCGACGCATAGGGCATGCGACTGCATCGAACGGAAACGGCCGGGGTTTCCATGACCGTTTCATGTCGCTGAGCCCAGCGCAACCCGTTGCCGGTGCGAGCCGTTCCAGTAACGTGCCCGCGCCGCAAAGCAAATCCCGCGATACCTCGATCGCCGTCTACTGGCCAAGCGCGATTTCGCGGTCACGGCGGAGCCGCAGCCTGGCTCCCGGTCGCAAGTGGCGGTCCGCCCGCTCTTCTTCGTGCAAAAACACGACGCCACACGGCTGCACTACGATTTCCGGCTGGAGCATGACGGCGTGCTCTGGAGCTGGGCAGTGCCGAAGGGGCCGTCGCTGGACCCGAAGGACAAGCGGCTGGCGATGCACGTCGAGGACCACTCGCGCGAGTACGCGACGTTCGCGGGCAGGATCCCGGCCGGGCAGTACGGCGCCGGGGTGTTGGAGGTTTGGGACCACGGCACATGGGTGCCGCTCGGGGATGCGACGGCGGACCTGGCGGAAGGCGAGATGAAGTTCGAGCTGGACGGCACGCGGCTGCACGGTCGCTTCGTGCTTGTCCGGCTAAAGCAGCGCCCGAAGGAGCGGGCGGAGAACGGGCTGCTGATCAAGGAGCATGACGCCCACGAGCAGCCCGGCACGGATGTGGCAGCGATGGAGGCCACCCACACCCCGGCCCTCTCCCCCCAGCGGGAGAAGAAGAAAACCAAGCTGCCAAGGACTCAACGGCCGCAACTGGCGACTCTGGTCGAACAACCCTCGGAAGCCGGCAGTTGGATGAGCGAGATCAAGTTCGACGGCTACCGCCTGCTCGCCTTCAAGGACGGCGCGTCCGTCCGCCTGATCACTCGCAACGGCCTGGACTGGACCCACCGCCTGCCGAGCCTCGCGCGTATAATTGCCCAAATGAGCCTGAATACGGCGCTGCTGGACGGCGAGTTGGTGGCGTTGCGCCCTGACGGCGTGTCCAGCTTCCCCGAGCTGCAATCCGCCCTCGGCGACGGCCGCGACGACAAACTGGTGTTCTACGTGTTCGACCTCCTCCACCACGACGGCCGGGACCTACTAGCCCCAGACCCGCTGCAAGCACGTAAGGCCGCCCTGCGTCGTGCCGGTCGTGCCCTCGGCCGACTGGACGACGGTGCGAACCTGGTGCCGCGCCTTCGTCGAAACGATGGCCGCCGAGGCGCCCGACCGCTTCGTCACCGCCGTGTCCAAGTCGATCCGGCGCGGTCATATCCTGATCGATTGGCTCCGCAACGGCCTCGGCTCCACCGCCGTCGCGTCGTTCTCGCCACGCGCACGGCCCGGCGTCATTCACCATCGCCACAATCCCTGCCCGCATCGCCATGCAGAAGCACGACCCATTGGACGGGTTCGCCGCCGCCAAACCCCTACCTCTCCGAAGGAACACCGACCCTGATGGCCGAACGACCGATCTGGCGGGGACAGCTGCGCCTCGCCCTCGTGAGCTGCCCGATCGCCCTTCACGCCGCCCGGCACGATTCGGCGAAGCTGCACTTCAACCCCGACACTGGCAACCGCGTCCGCACCATCACCCAGGACGTCGAAACTGGCGTCGAGCTGCAGCGCCGCGACCTCGCCCGCGGTTACGAATACGAAAAGGACCGTTATGTCGTGCTCGACGACGAGGACTTCGAGAGCGCCCGAATCGACAGCTCCGGGACGTTGGAAGTCGACAAATTCGTGCCAGCCGACTCGATCGACCCGGTGTACTACGATGCAAGCTACTACGTAACGCCTGACGGGGATGCCGGATTGGAGGTTTACGTCGTGCTACGGGACGCGATTGCCCAGGCGGGCCGGGTCGCGTTGTCGCGAGTGGTCATTGCCCGGCGCGAGCGCGCAGTGGCGATCATGCCGATGCTGAACGGCCTGGTGTTGCATACCCTTCACGACGAGCACGACATCCACAACCCGAAATCCCTGTTCGAGCACGTCCCGGCGTAACAGCCCGAACCGGACATGGTGAAGCTCGCGACCCAGCTGATCGACCGCCAAACCGGCAAGTTCGATCCGGCGGACATGGAAGACCGCTACGAGGCCCGGCTGCGCGAGGTCATTGAGGCCAAAATTCGCGGCGAGGGCGTGACGCCGAAGCCAGAGCCGGAGGTGGACAGCAACGTCGTGGACCTGATGGCCGCGTTGAAGCGCAGCCTGGGCGAATTGTTGGAAAAGCAGGCGCCCGCCAAGGCAAAGAAGGCAACCCCCGCCCGCAAGCGCGCCTAGCCGAACGGGTTGTCGACCGTTTTCGCGGCGGCCGGTGGCGGCACGGCGTTCGGCAGGTTTCGGTCAGCCTCAAGATGCTGCACAACCTGGTCGAGTACCGCCTTCAACGCGTGGGCGTGCGCCAGCCCCTGCTTGTCGCGGGTAAGGTCAAGCGAGCCGTATAGGGCGATCCGGTCGGTGCCGTTCTCAATCGTCAGCTCGGCGATGGACACCGAAGCGGAGTCGTCGGCGAAGGGCGTGAGCTTGGTCATGGCGCGCTCCTCAGCGTGTGGACCGGCGGTTATAGACGGATTTGGGTACAGGCAGGGTCATCGCAGTCTGTTTGACGGCGGCCGGCAAGGCGGGGAACGGGTCGACGCCGACGACGCTGATGAGATTGGCGACCGAAACCGTGCTGCAGCTCGGCTTCTGCACGTTGCGGCAGACGTAAACGGCAGCACCGCGCACGTGCGGATCGTACACCGCCTTCCACGTCGCCGATGGCACCAGCACCCCACTCGGCCCGATCGACTTAAGCTGCCGCCCCTGAAACGCCGGTCCTGTGACCAAATACAGATCGCCCTCCCGGGAGGCGAGCGTCCGCATCATGCTCTCGATGCTGGCCCACAAGCCGCGGTTCAGCACGGACGCCTGCGGAACCATGTTGGCCAACGAGAAGCTCTGCTGCATCGCTTGGTCGTCCGGCATGTCGCCGGACGGCGTCATATGCCCCCGATCATAGCCCGAGCGGCGGTAATCCTCGAGTTGCGCCTGGTCCGCCAATGGCAGCCGGTCCTCCGGATGGAAGTTGCCCTGTCGCGGCGTTTCCCGCGCCGCCTCGACGCTCGCGGCCGTGAGGTGTTCCGCCGACCAGAGCGCCCCACGCGTCACCCCGGACGCGAGCAAGGCATACGCGTCGTTGCACAGGAGAGTGGTGCGCTGCCCAAGCCGCGCGTTCGTCAACGCGGGCGCCTGTCCGGCCGGGAAGAACTGCGGACAGGCGGGTTGCGCAAAGGCCGCGGCTGGAGCGGACAGCATCAAGGCTAGCGGAAGCAAGCGGGCGATCATCATAGCGCTGAACTTAGCCCGCCACGCCTCCAAGCTCCATATGCGGCGCGGGCTCGGCGCATCGAGCGAATTCAACGCAGGATGCGCGACGTTTTCTTGGTGTCCCGCATCGTCGCATAAACCACCAACGATACGAATATCAGCCCACTCACGTACCAGTAGAACCAGTTCTCGTGCCCGCTTTGCTTGAATTGCAGGGCGAGCAGCGGCGCGGTTCCCCCAAAGATTGACGCTGCCGCCGCATACGGCAGCCCCACCCCCAGTGCCCGGACGCTCGCCGGGAACAGCTCAGCCTTCACTACCGCATTGATCGACGTGTAGCCGCTGACAATTGCCAGTGCCGCGAGCACGAGCAGCAGCGCTGTCATGTAATCATGCGTCCCGGACAGCGCCGTGAACAGCGGCACCGTCAACAGCGTGCCCAGGATGCCAAACCACATCAGCACTGGCCGACGCCCCACCATGTCGCTAACCGCCCCAAACAGCGGTTGCATCGCTGCAAACAGGAACAGCGTGATAAATGAAATCTCCGCCACCCACTCCTTCGGAAATTTCAACGTATTGGCTAGATAAGTCGGCATGTAGCTGCTGAACGTATAGAACGCCGTCGTGCCGCCCATCGTCAGGCCAAACACCAGCAGCAACTCCTTCGGGTGCTTCAACAGCTCACGCATCAAGCTAACTCTCGGCTTCTCGCTGGCCGCCAGGAACTCGTCCGTCTCGATCAGATTGCGGCGCAGATACAACCCATACAGCGCGCACACGGCCCCGATCGCAAACGGAATGCGCCAGCCCCAGGCCGACAGCTCCGCCGATGTGAAGCTCTGCTGCATCACCAGCAGCACCAGCGCCGCCAGCACCTGCCCGCCAATCAGCGTCACATATTGAAACGAGCTATAGAACCCGCGCCGCCGAGCCCCGGCCACCTCGCTCAGATACGTTGCCGACGAAGCATACTCTCCCCCAAGCGAAATTCCCTGCAGCAACCGCGCCAGCAACAGCAGCAACGGCGCCCAAACTCCCACCTGCGCGTATGTTGGAATGATCGCGATCAACCCCGATCCGGCGCACATCAGCAGCACCGACACCGTCAGCGCCGCCCGCCGTCCCTTCCTGTCAGCATAGTAGCCCAGGATGAAGCCGCCCACCGGCCGGATCAGGAACCCGATCGCATAAATCCCGAACGCATTGATGAACTGCGCCGTCGGATCATCGCTGGCTGAGAACGATTTGGCGAAGTAAATCGCGAACGAGTTGTAGACGTAAAAATCGTACCATTCGATCAAGTTGCCGATCGATCCGCCAAAGATCGACTTGATCCGACGTCGCACGTCTGCCGGAGTATCCACCGGCTCCGCCCCAACTCTGTCCGCAAGCTGATCCAAGCCCCTCTCCTCGCGCCGGGCTCACGGCCCTTGCAACAAATAATGCAGGGAACACCCGCCCGTGTCGATGCTCCCCAAAACCGGCGCGCCTCTCGCGCGTCTTGCAGAAACCCTGCGCGTCGCGCCGGTGAAACTTATAGGGATTTGACCCATGTTCATGCGCATCGACAAATTGCAGGCGGCTCTGCCCGAGCCTAAGAGACCCGACCCCAACGCCGCCGCCGCTCTCCAGGAACTTCTCGGCGGCAAATACGGCGAGATGTCCACTCTGGGCAACTACCTCTTCCAGAGCTTTAACTTCCGCAGCAAGTCTAAGCTGCGCCCCTTCTACAGCCTCGTCGCCAGCATCACCGCCGAAGAGCTCGGCCATGTCGAACTCGTCAGCAACGGCGTCTCTATGCTCGCCAATGGCCCCGGCGACCCGACCGAGAACGTCGACCTCTCGACCGCGCCTTTCAAGGAAATGCAGGACATCCGCCTTGCCGGGTCGTTCTTGTCCTACGGCGGGGGTTCAGTGCCGGTGAACAGCAACGCCATGTCTTGGAACGTGGACATGGTCACCACCACCGGAAACGTGATTATCGACCTGCTGCACAACTTCCACCTCGAGTGCGGCGCCCGCATCCACAAGCTGCGCGTCTATGAGACCATGACCGAGCCGACCGGCCGCGAAGTCTGCGGTTATCTCCTCGTCCGCGGCTCGGTCCACGCCCACGCCTATGCTCTCGCTCTCAAGAAGCTCACCGGCGTCGCAGTCGAGAAGATGCTGCCCACGCCCAACATCAACCTCGACCGCATCCCCGAGTGCCAGAAGTACCTCGCCGAGGGCAGCCATCGCCGCCTCTATCGGTTCAGCCCGCAGGACTACAGCGAGATGTCCGGCATCTGGGGCAACGGCGAGCAAGCCCTTCCCGGCGATCCACCCGGTGCGCTCGAAGTCGTCGACGGTCACCCCGAAGGCGGCAAGATTTCCGATCTCACCGGCAACTACGGCGCCTTCACCCCTGACTACGCTCCCCAGGAGATGTTTGAGATCGCATCCAAGCTCTACAATAAGTCTCGCTAACCCTGCTTCACTCCTCCCTCTCCCGATGGCGGGAGAGGGCCGGGGTGAGGATGCCCTACTTACTGACCTCTTTCACCCCTATCGCCTGATGCGCCGCCAAACACGCTAAATCGACAATCTGGCTCACCGACGCCCCAATCGGCGCAATCTGTGCTGGCAATGACAATCCCAGCAACAGCGGCCCGATCGTGCTCCCTCCGCTCAGTCTCGGCGCCAAGCGGCTGGTGATGTGCCCGCTATGCAGCCCCGGCATCACCAGCACGTTCGCATTGCCCGTCAGCCGGCAGAACGGGTACAGCCGCCGTACGGTTTCATCCAAAGCCACGTCCGGACTCATATCCCCGTCGAACTCAAAATCGACCCCTCGCCGCTCCAAGATAGCCACCGCCTCCCGGATCCCATGCACGGACGAGTGCATCGGATTGCCAAAGGTCGAGTGCGACAGGAGCGCCACCCGCGGCTCGCTCCCTAACCGCCGCGCCGCTGCGGCGCTTCCCACCGCAATGTCGGCAATCTGCTCTGGCGTTGGCCGCTCATGCACCAGCGTATCGGCAATGAAGATCGTCGCCTGCGCCCCTAGCATCAGCGTCAGCCCGAACGGCAGGCTGCCCGGCGCCGGGTCGATCACCAATTGGATGTCTTCCAAGCACACCGCCGCGCCTCGCGTCAGCCCTGTCAGCACCGCATCGGCATCCCCGCAGGCCAGCATGCACGCCGCGAACACATTGCGGTCCTGGTTGACCACTCGCTGCACGTCGCGGTGCAAAAATCCGCGCCGTTGCAGCTTGGCGTACAGGAAATCCACGTAGCGTCCGTTGTCCTTCGACAGCCTAGCGTTGTGGATTTCAATTCCTGCCGCATCGCCAAGGCCCAATCCCGCCATCGTCGCCCGCACCCGGTCCTCGCGCCCGATCAGCACCGGCACCCCATACCCGGCGTTGCGGAACTGCACCGCCGCACGCACGACTGCTGCCTCCTCGCCTTCCGCGAACACCACCCGCCGTGGATCGGCCCGCACCGCCTCCATGATCTGGTCCAGCGCGTTCGCTGTCGGGTCCAACCGCCCCTGCAACTCCCGCGTGTACTTGCGCAGGTTCGGCAACCGTCGCCGTGCCACCCCGCTATCCATTGCCGCCTTCGCCACCGCGGGCGGCACCCGGTAAATCAGCCGCGGGTCGAAGGCGTTCGGGATGATGTACTCCGGCCCAAACCCCAGTCGTCGCCCGGCGCTCGCTGTGTGCACCTCGTCTGGCACGTCTTCCCGCGCCAGCGCCGCCAGCGCCTCTGCCGCGGCCACCTTCATCGCGTCGTTGATCGTGCTCGCCCGCACGTCCAGCGCTCCCCGAAATATGTATGGGAAGCCCAATACATTATTGACCTGGTTCGGATAGTCGCTGCGCCCGGTCGCGATGATCGCATCCGCGCTCACCGCCCGCGCCTCCTCCGGCGTGATCTCCGGGTCAGGATTCGCCATTGCGAAAATGATCGGCTTATCCGCCATCCGCCCAACCATCGACGGCGTGAACGCCCCCTTTACCGACAAGCCGAACACCGCGTCCGCCCCCTCCATTGCCTGCTCCAGCGTCCGTGCGCTCGTCTGCACCGCATGCGCGCTTTTCCACTGGTTCATGCCCTCCGTGCGCCCCTGGAATACCACCCCTTTAGTGTCGCACAGCGTCACGTGCTCCGGCCGCATCCCCATCGTCTTCAGCAGCTCCACGCACGCGATCGCCGCCGCTCCCGCGCCGTTCACCACCAGCCGAGTCGCCGCCAAATCGCGCCCCGTCAGGTGGCAGGCGTTGATCAGCCCCGCCGCCGCCACGATCGCCGTGCCATGCTGGTCGTCGTGGAACACCGGAATGTCCATCAGCTCGCGCAGCCGCTGCTCGATGATGAAGCACTCCGGCGCCTTGATGTCCTCGAGGTTGATTCCTCCGAAGCTCGGCGCGAGGTAGCGGACGCAGTTCACGAACGCGTCCACGTCCTCAGTCGCCACTTCCAGGTCGACCCCGTCCACGTCGGCGAAGCGCTTGAACAGCGCGATCTTGCCTTCCATCACCGGTTTGGACGCCAGCGCCCCCAGATTCCCCAAGCCCAGCACCGCCGTCCCGTTCGAGATAACCGCCACCATGTTGCCGCGCGTCGTGTAGTCGTACGCCAGCGCCGGGTCCGCCGCGATCCGCAGGCACGGCTCCGCCACTCCCGGCGAGTACGCCAAGCTCAAATCCCGCGCGGTCCGGATCGGCTTGCTGATCCGCGTCTCCAGCTTGCCTGGCCGCCCGCTCGAGTGCAGCGCCAAAGCCTCCTCTGCTGTCACCCGGTTCGCCTGGCCCGTTCCCTCTGGCATCGCTTTTCCCCTGCCTTTGATCCCCAGCCTACACTTATATCCAGACGCCCAAAACCACTTCTCCCTCTCCCGCCCGCGGCAGAGGGCCAGGGTGGGGGTGGCGCTCCCCACGCGACATCCCCAATCCCGCTGTGATATTTGCCACCCGTGTCCAGCCCCTCCCCCGTCATAGCCCAGTGGTTCGCGGCCAAGCAGCAAAACCCCGACGCCCTCCTGTTCTTTCGCATGGGCGACTTCTACGAACTGTTCTTCGCCGACGCCGAAGCCGCCGCTGCCGCCCTCGGCATCGCCCTCACCGCCCGCGGCGAGCACGACGGCGCACCAATCCCGATGTGCGGCGTCCCCATCCACGCCGCTGACGCCTACCTCGCCCGCCTGATCCGCCGCGGCTTCCGCGTCGCCATCGCCGAGCAGATGGAGGCCGCCAGCGCCCGCACCGGCAAAGCCCCGCTCCGGCGCGAGGTCGTCCGCCTCGTCACTCCCGGCACCCTGACCGAAGACTCGCTGCTCGATGGCGCCCGCCCCAACGTTCTGCTCGCTCTCGCTCGCGCCGGCGCCACCCTCGGCGCTGCATGGCTCGACATCTCCACCGGCCTGTTCGAGACCGCCGACACCGCCGACCTCCCAGCCCTGCTCGGCCGTCTTGACCCCGCTGAGATCGTTGCCAGCCCCGATATCCCCCTCGGCGACTACAACGACCGCCGCACGCCCGATACTACCGCGCCGCCGCCTTTGGCCGCTCGTGCCCGAATCGCCGAAGCCTTTGCCGTCGCCAGCCTCGACGCGTTTGGCGCCTTCTCCGACGCCGAAGCCATGGCCGCCGCCCTCGCCCTCGCCTACGTCCAAGCCACCCAGGCCGGCAAACTGCCCCACCTCTCCCCTCCAGCACAGCACAGCGCCACCGATGCCTTGCTCATGGACGCCGCCACCCGCGCCAGCCTCGAAATTACCCGCGCGCGAGACGGGGGGACCGAACACACCCTGCTTGCCTCGATCCAGCGCACCATCACATCGGCCGGCGCACGCACCCTGGCCGCCTGGCTCTCGGCGCCCCTCACCGACCCGGCCGCGATTGCCGCTCGCCAAGCCGCTTGGTCGGCCCTGCTTGACAACGTCGTCCCTCTGCGCGCCGCCCTGCGCAGTGCGCCCGACATCGCCCGCGCCCTGGCCCGTCTCTCGCTTGGCCGCGGCACGCCCCGCGACCTTGGGGCCATTCGAATTGGTCTTTCAGCTGCCATCGAGTCGGCCGCCGCCCTCCCGCCCGACCTGGCGCTCGCATCCTACGCAGCCCCACTCCACCTGGACCCGGCGCTACACGCCCAGCTCGCCGCCGCCCTCGCCGACGACCTTCCTGCCCGGCCCGGCGACAGCAATGTCATCCTCCCCGGGTTCGACGGCGAACTCGACGCCCACCGCCGGCTACGTGACGATAGCCGCCGGGTCATCTCCGGCCTGCAGCTCGACTATGCCCAGCGCTATGGCGTCGCCGCGCTCAAAATTCGCCATCACGCCCAGCTCGGCTATGTGATCGAGGTTCCGGCCGCCTCGGCCGAGACCCTGCGCGCGCATCCGGGCCTCACCTTGCGTCAATCCATGGCCAATGCCGCCCGCTTCACCAACCCCGACCTGACCGACCTCGACCGCCGCATAGCCGAAGCCGCCGATCGCGCCGCCGCCCGCGAAACAACCATCGTCGCCACCCTGACAGCCGCCATTCTCCAGCAAGCCCCCGCCCTGCGCGCCGCCGCCGAAGCCCTTGCCGCCCTGGACGCCCTGCAATCCTGTGCCGCCCTCGCCGCCACCGGCGCCTGGACCCGCCCGGTCGTCACCCTCGACTGCGCCTTCGCTATCACCGCCGGCCGCCATCCCGTCGTTGAAGCCGCCCTCGCTCGCACCGCCCGTTTCATTCCCAACGACTGCGATCTCTCCCCCACCCGGCGTATCCTACTGCTAACTGGCCCGAACATGGCCGGTAAATCCACCTTCCTGCGCCAGAACGCCCTCATCGTCATCCTAGCCCAGGCTGGCCTCCCCGTCCCCGCCGCCACCGCCCGCGTCGGCATCGTCGACCGCCTGTTCAGCCGGGTCGGCGCCGCCGACGACCTCGCCCGCGGCCGCAGCACCTTCATGGTCGAAATGACCGAAACCGCCGCTATCCTCAACCAGGCCGGCCCCAATAGCCTCGTCGTCGTGGACGAGATCGGCCGCGGCACCGCCACCTCCGATGGCCTCGCCATCGCCTGGGCGGTCCTCGAAGCGCTCCATAACCAGGTGCGCTGCCGCACGATCTTCGCCACTCACTTTCACGAACTCGCCAGTCTCACCGCGGCCATGCCCCAGATGTGCCCCCACACCATGCGGGTGCGCGAGTGGAAGGGCGACGTCGTCTTCCTGCACGAAGTCGGCGAAGGTGCAGCCGGCCGCAGCTGGGGCGTGCACGTGGCTCGGCTCGCAGGGATTCCCGCTCCCACCGTCCGCCGCGCAGCCTCCCTGCTGACGGCAATAGAGCGCGGGGCGCCTTGCAACCTTCCACTCTTCGCCGCATTGCCTACATCCTTGCCTCCCGACCGGTTGCGGCTCGCCCTCGACGCCATCGATCCCGACAAGCTCTCCCCGCGTGAGGCGCTCGACGCCCTGTATAAATTGAAGGCACTAGGTCTATCATCGGAATAATGCTTACAATTCCCTTTCTTCCTGGCTCCCCTCAGGACGCCGCTGGCGTTCTCACCGACGCACTGGCTTCCACGAGCAGCGACAGCGGCGGCGTGGTCCCCCGCGATGCTGCACTTGGCGTGTTCCGCCGCCACCTCAGCCGAATTCAGCACCACGTGCGCGAAGCGTTCGAGCATTCCCAACTCACTGGGCTGGAGGCGGCTCGGCTGCTCGCCTCGCTAACCGATGGGATGGTCGCAGCCCTTTACAACTACGCCGACCAGGTCACCGCCGCCGCGGATCCTTCCGCCAAGCCGTGCTTGCTCTGTGTCGTCGCCACCGGGGGCTACGGCCGTGGCATGCTCGCCCCCTTCAGCGATATCGACCTACTCTTTATCACCGGCGTCGCTCCCGGCCAGCCGGCCGCGCTGCGCGCGCTCGCAAAAGTGGAGTTCATGCTCTACTTCCTGTGGGATCTCGGCTTGAAAGTGGGCCATGCTACCCGGTCCGTATCCGAGTGCATCGCCGAGTCCGCCAAGGACGTCACCATTCGCACGTCCATGATCGACGCCCGTCGCGTCGCCAGCGACACGTCGCTCTTCGACGATTTTGCCATCCGCTTCACCGCCGCTTGCGCTGATCATGTCGGTGAGTTCATTGCCGCGAAGCAGGCCGAACGCGATATTCGCCACCGCCGCTACGGCGAAAGCCCGTTTCTGGTCGAGCCGAACATCAAGGAAGGCCGGGGCGGCTTGCGCGACCTTCAAACCCTCTATTGGATGAGTCGCTACGTCCTTGACACTCGCGTGATGGGGGATTTGGTGGGTCCGGAAAGCCCGGGCGGCGGCCTATTGATCGAGAAAGAGGCTAAGCACGCCCGTCGCTCCTGGGACTTCCTTTGGACGGTCCGTTTCCATCTGCACTACGTCGCCGGTCGCGCCGAGGAACGGCTCACCTTCGACATGCAACCCGTCGTCGGCGCACGCATGGGATACACTCGTCACGGGCGCCAAAACGGCGTCGAACGATTTATGCGCCACTACTTCCTCACCGCGCGCGAGGTCGCCCGCATCACCGCAGTGCTTGAGCCTGCCATCGTTCGTGAGGCGCTCGGCCCCCCTGCCACCCCCGAGCGCACCGACGCCGCTCTGTTTGAAGCTGGCTTTGTCCTCGCCGACGGCCAGTTGCTCCCAGCCCCCGGCCGCGACTTCAAGGCTGAACCCGTCCAGATGCTGCGCATCCTCCAGGTTGCCCGCGACCGTTCCCTGGAGTTGCACCCGCTGGCCATACGCTCGCTCATTCGGCATGAGCGTCAGGCCACCCTCCTGCGCGGCAATTCCGCTGCCGGCGGCATCTTTCTCGACCTGCTATGCAACGGCGCCGATAGCGCGCGCTGGCTGCACCTTCTGAACGAGACCGGCATCCTCGGCCGCTATCTGCCCGACTGGGCCCGCATCGTCGGCCAGATGCAGTTCGACACTTACCATGTCTTCACGGTGGACGAGCACACCATCGAGGCCGTGCGCGTCCTCAATACCCTCGAGCGCGGCGAGTTGACCGAGGTCGCGCCCATCGCCAGCGGCCTCATGGAGGACCTGCAATCTCGCCGTGCCCTCTATGTCGCGACCCTTCTCCACGACATCGCCAAGGGCCGCGGCGGCGACCACTCCGAACTGGGCGCCGAAGTCGCACTCAACGTCGGCCCCGCCCTCGGCCTCTCCGCCGAGGAAACCGAGATGGTCTCCTGGCTGGTCCTGCAGCATCTCCTGCTCAGCCAAACCGCCTTCAAGCGCGACATCGACGACCCGAAAACCATCCTCGACCTCGCCGAAACCATCCAATCACCCGAGCGCCTCAAGCTTCTCCTCGTCCTGACCGTCGCCGACATGCGCGCTGTCTCCGCCAAGGTTTGGAACGGCTGGAAAGCAACCCTGCTGCGCGAACTCTACAGTCGCGTTGCCGAAGTCCTCGCCGGCGGGCTCGCCACCACCGAGCGCGACGTTCGCGTCGCCCGCGCCAAGCAAGCGCTCACCTCGCTCATGCCCGACTGGCCCCTTGCTGACCGCGAGTTCTTCCTCAACCTCGGCTACCCCAGCTACTGGCTTAGCTTTGACCCCGAAACCCACCTTCGCCACGCCCGCCTCATCCGCGAGGCGGAAGCCCACCAGGCGCCGCTCACCGTCAACAGCGAACCACTTCCCGCCCGGGCCGTCACCGAGATCACCGTTTACGCCGCTGACCACGCCGGATTATTTAGCCGCATCTCCGGCGCGCTCGCCGTGGCCGGCGCCAGCATCGTCGACGCCCGTATCCACACCCTTACCAATGGCATGGCGCTAGATACCTTTTGGGTGCAGGACGCCGCCGGAGGCGCCTTCGACGCGCCACATCGGCTCGCGAAGCTCGCTGCCCTTGTCGAGCAGGCGCTCTCCGGCCGGCTGCGCATCACCGCCGAAATTCGGCGCGCCAGCAAGGCCTTGCTCGGCCGCCGCATGCGCGCCATCCACGTCCCGCCCCGCGTCGTCATCGACAACCGAGCCAGCCACACCCACACCGTGCTCGAAGTGAACGGCCGCGACCGCCCCGGCCTGCTGCATGACGTCACCCGAGCCATCAGCGAGCAGGGCCTTCAGATCGCGTCGGCCCACGTCACCACCTACGGCGTTCGCGCCGTTGACGTCTTTTACGTAAAGGACGTGTTCGGCCTTAAGATCGAGAATGACCGCAAGCTGGGTCAATTGCGTGAAGCACTTCTAGCCGCTCTCGCCGGACCGGAGGACACGCTGCCGGTCCCCGTTCCTGCCCCCCGTCGTCGCCGGGCTGACGCTGCCTGAGGTGGTCGGCGCATCTTGCAGCGGCGATATGCCCGCTGGTCGGACGGCGCTGTACCATAGGCACGAAACTTCCCCGCACGCCATCCGTCTTGATGATCGCCCTAACGCAGCGTGAACGCGTACCCTCAGGAGGCCATTCTATGGCGATCAAACCGGACCCCGCCTACACCAACTCCAACCAGCGTAGCGACACGCTGAACACCAACACCGCCCATGACACGGGCCTCTACGACCCGGCGGTGCATGATGACCGCATCGTCGTCATGTATGGGACCCGTGCCGCAGCGGAGGCGGCCCGCGAAAGCCTCGTGGCCCAAGTTTCCTCTATCGACCCGCAAATCGTGGAGGAGACCGCCGATCACGCAAACGCCGGGGTCAACTCCGAAGGCGGCAACACCGGCCTTTTTGGTGCACTGAAAGGTCTGTTCGCGCAAGACGACGAAGTCCATGGTCTTGCAACGGGCGTCCGCCAAGGTCAGGCACTTTTGGTCATTCAGCCTGCTTCCGGTACCCGCGAACAGATCATCAAGGCGATCGAAGGAACTAATCCAATCAACTTCGACGCCAAACTTGAACAGTGGCGCAGTGCAGGTTGGGATAATTTGGAAGCCAACCGTCCAGCAGCTGGATCGGGACCTGGTGTGCCTGACCCGGTAAAACCAACCTAGGGAGCTCGGCGCATCTTCCCGCCTAATTCCTGGTCAGAATAGTCCTAGCCCATCTGGACAGGCGGCGGCACTGGCATGGGATCGGCTGGAGGCAACTCCGCCGGCGACGGTGGCATCCCGTCCGGTTCCTGAATCGGCGGCGGTTGTGGACCGCCCGGCGGCGTCATCGGCTCTGGCATCTGCGCGTTCAGCATCGTGGCCTCTCCAACGTGGCCCAATGTCAGCGCTCGCCACCTCCATCAGTTCCGTCCGCCAGAAGCGCCCAGACCCTGACCTAAGGATCAACCGACCTTTATGTTCGGGCCGGAAAAGTTGTTGATACCCGCGATCGTAACGGTGGTGCCGTCTGCAAAGGTCAGAACCGTGCCCCCATTCTGTTGCAGTGCCGTTCCCAGTGCCGACGACGCCGTAAGCCCGTACCCTGTCAACGACAGCGTATCCACGACAATCTTGAAGCCCGAGATGGTATCGCTTCCACCCGCGGCGCCTTTTTGGAAAGCGAAAGTGTCCGCGGCGGTTCCGGCCACCATCGAAGCGTTGCCGGTCCCAGCAGTCAAGGTGTCCTGGCCCGCGCCTGCAAGAAGCGTATCGTTGCCTGAACCCGCTACGAACGAGTTGTTGCCATGCGAGGCCGTGCCACCGAAAGGCGCATTTCCTGCGCCCGTGATCGTCTCATTGCCGGTGCCTGCGGTCGCGACGACGTTGCCGTAGCCGATGGCGTATAGTTTGTCGCCGTTAGCCGTTCCTGTCATGTAAACTGCCGGTGACCCGACCATGTTCAAGCCGCCGATAAGGGTGCTGTTACCACCTGACCCTGCCGTGACGGTTCCACCACCAATGCCGATGGAAACTAAATCCGTGCCGGTTCCAGCCAACATCGTCAATGGATTGCTATCGTTGCCATAAACGGTAAAGTTACTAGAACCAGGATTTATTGTTGTCTGACCACTGGTTACTTGGATAGTATCGCTGCCCCCGCCACCTGCAACGGAGTTCCCATTGATCAGATCGGCCCCAACCGATATAATAGTTGAGTTGCCATTCCCAAGCTGCGCAGTGTTTTGCCCTGTGCCCATATTGACCGTGGCATTGCCGGTGTCGATGCGGACCGTATCGTTTCTGGCGCCCAGGTTAATGTTGTAGTTGCCGCCGCCGACCGTCGCCGTCGCAATCCAGTTCGCGCCATCCCCAGCAGCGATGCTCAGCAAGCTGGTAGGCGCCGTGGCAGCATAGAACGACAATCCCCCACTGCCAGCCACGACGGTCTTCAGTGTCGAACCGCCCCAAACCGAAACTGGCCCCGCCGCATTGTCCACCACGGCAGCATTGCCATTCGGAACGAGCACGGCACCCGGCGTTGTCGCGCTGGTCGAGAAGACGACAACGCCGCCAGCCGCCCCACTCGGGCCTGGCGCAACATTGATGCTGGTGGCGAAGTCAGAGTTGGCTTTTTGTTCACATGCTCGGCAACTCACCAATGCTGGTTTTGCCGAGGTCTTTGGTCTGACGGGTGGACACCGAGAATGGCTTGGCGGCGGGGCCGCTGACTTCGCCACCAGCATCAACATTCCCTCCAGCGTAATTGGAAACCGCCAGCGCTCCCGCCGCGATCTGAGCATCGATGCTGTCTGCCAAGCCCTGTGCATACGCAGTCGCATCGTTGCTGCTGTAATTCAGTTGGAATACCTGGCTGTTACTACCCGAAACGGTGACGGTTGACATCGATAAATTTCCAATACGAAATGGTCAGCAGCGAAAATTGTCTTAACGCATTGCATAGACAATAAGCAATGGTTAATAAACTTTGAAGCTGAACATTTCTGGAACGCCGATATCTAAGCAACTCCCTCCTATCGTTACAAACCCGTAAAATCATGCGCGATGTCGACTCCATATTTCCGCTGCAGCCGCCTCACAACGAAAACTGCCCGCGCCATAGCCCGGTAATGCGCCATGTACGCCAAATTCAGCCCAACCCCGCTCGCCGCTCCCAACAGCGGCACAGCCTGCAACGTCAGTTTCTGCGATAGAGTGATACCGTACCGGCCCGCCACCTCCGACAGCAGCATCATGACCGAACGCCCCTGCAAAGCCGATCGGGTAATGAAATAACTTACATCGGGGCTACCTTCCGCGCCGAATCCACCCTCCAAACTCGTCGCGAATACCTTCAAGCAGGCGAGCCTGCTGTCCGGAACCGTCAAATCCTCGCCCTCTGCTTGAGCGATCTGCGCCACGCTGCGCATGATCGAAAGCGTCGTTACGAACGCATCGGGCACAAACCCCGCAAGCCCCGCAAAGCCGCCGATTGCACCTGACACTCCCACGATCGCCGCGCCAACTCGGCCTTTGCTGCGCGGCAGGCCAGATGGCAGTCCGAGAATTGCAATGTCGAACGCCCGCCCTAACGCTGCCTCCGCCACCTCAGACACAGCCGCTTGCAGACCGGGCACCATCTTTAACCCTCGGATTCCAATTCTCGCCGTCAAACCCGTCGTCATCTCCATCAAACGCGACAGAAGGCCACTTCCCTTGGTCAATACTCGTAATGCTTCAGCCAGCTCGTCCTGCTCCTCCGGCGTTATCGTCGCCAATGAGGGAACGCCCAACCCATCCGACCGCACCGTCAACGTGTCGCCTCCAACTCGCTCCACCGCTTGCCCTCTCGCCCTGTTGCCATCGTCCTAAGCTCCATCCACCGAACTCGTTGCCATCTGCCGCGCCAATCGCAGCAACTTTCCCCGGTCGCGCATACAGCAGTCCCGATACAGCCGCACCAGCGCCAGCTCATCCCCCGTCGTCACAAGCAACCCGCGCGCAAGATCACCCTGTAGAAGAACCTCGACCGAAATCTCCAAAGCTGCCGCGATCCGGGCCAGGTTATCTCGCATCTGACCAGCACGATCGGTCTCCCACTGGGCAACCGCACTTCGTGACACCCCTGTCCGCTCCGCTAAATCTGCCTGCGACAGTCCAGCCGCACGCCTAAGTGCCGCAATCCGTCCTCCGACCGTCACCTCCATCGTTCTCTCCAAAACTTCCTTTGAACTAGGGCGTGTCGTCATTTAGGGGCTTCCGGCGCGAGGCGTTTTTCGATTCGTAGGGGTCAGCCACTGTGGAGCTGACCGATGCGACGTTACGGGCTGCGCGACGACCAATGGGGGCGTATT
>JAABVA010002517.1_pt1 | contig 18173 bp, 15 predicted proteins | sample 5560331 | NCBI WGS metagenome assembly JAABVA01 (sample SAMN12812661, study PRJNA571458) | rock metagenome | isolation source: Antarctica rocks | place: Antarctica: Victoria Land, Mt New Zealand sud | collected 2016-01-07 | reverse complement strand
AAACGCGAAACCCGACCACAGCGCAGCAGACTGGCCGCCACCGATCCCGGTGTAGGGTCGGGGGCTGGCGCGGTGCGGCAGTGCTTGCGGCCCGTTTCCAGCCCCCGCCCGTCGAACCGTGCATGCGGTTCTCCCGCACACGGCTCACCGACGTCGTTCACCGCCGGCATTCGGCGTGACCCGCCAGGCCCGGAAGGGTCTGGGTGCGGCCACGGTTCCGGTCAGGTCGATCAATCCGAGGGCGTTGGTCGAGGCGAAGGCCACGACGTACCACCCGAACGCGCGGGAGCGGCGATATCGCTTGGCGATGAAGATCGCCATCCGTTCTCGGGCGTACCGGTTGATCTTGTCGAAGTGGTCGGCGCTGTTGCCGTACCGGAAGTACGCGGACCAGCCGCGTAGGAACCGGTTGACGTCCTGCACGACGACCTCGACGGGCAGCCGCAGCCGGGACCGGAGCGTGAGCTCTCTGATCCGGTCTCGGGCCCGCTGCATGGCCTTCCTCGTGGGCCACCGGGCCAGGAAGGTGATGCCCTTGCCGCCAACTCGACCCTGGGAGGACACCAGCCGGTGGTGGAAACCGAGGAAGTCGAGCCCTTCCCCACCCACCTGCAGGTGCACGATCCGGGTCTTGGCCGCCTTGGTTTCCAACCCCAGGTCGGCCAGCAGGTCGGTCAGCCGCGCCAGCGCGGCCTCGGCCTGCTGCTGCGACTTGCACATCACCACCAGGTCGTCGGCGTACCGGACCAGCACCCCATGCTCGCGCACGTCCCACACCCGATCGATCCGGTGCAGGTACACGTTTGCCAGCAACGGCGAGACCACCCCGCCTTGCGGGGTTCCGGACGCCGAGCGTGTCAGGGACCCATCCACCATCACTCCTGCGCGCAGCATCGCCCGCAGCAGCCTCAGGACGCCCTGATCACTGACCCGTTCCTGGACCGCCAGCATCAACTTCTGGTGCGGTATCGCCTCGAAACAGTTGGCGATATCCGTCTCGACCACCCACCGCCGACCCCGCCAGGACTCGTCCACGAGAACCTGCAGGGCGTCGTGTGCCGACCGTCTCGGGCGGAACCCGAACGAGCAGTCAGCCATGTCGGCTTCGAAGATCGGCTCGAGCACGATCTTGGTCGCCGCCTGCACGATGCGGTCGCGAACCGTCGGAATCGACAATGGCCTGCGTTCCTCCGAACCCGGCTTCGGGATGAACACCCGCCGGGCCGCCGAGGGACGGTACCTGTCCCCCCGCAGTTCGCTGGCCAACTCATCCAGGAGCCGGGTCACCCCGTACTCCTCGACCATGGCCAAGGTGGTTCGGTCGATGCCAGCCGCGCCGCTGTTGCGGCGCACATCAACCCACGCCCGCGTCAGGACGTCTCTGCGGAAGACCTTGTCCCTCAACGAGTGGAACCGTCGCCCGGGATCGGCCTTGGCCGCCCGGTACAGCGCATGCTGCAAGGCACGGACACGATCCACGGGAGCGCTTCCCGAGGCGGTGGGACTAGCCACAAGGGCACTCACCGGGCCCCTCCTCCACAACACCACGCACCGACGAAGCAGCGGCCCTTCCCTCACCGGCGGTTGTGCTGTCCGCTCGGCTCAACCAGTACTACGGCCGCCTCCGACGCCCACCCGGCACGCCACCCACTTCCCGGGATCACCGGTTATAGGGTGCGTCGCTTCCAAGGACGTCTATCCGCAGGTCCTCGGGCCGGGGAGGGCCTCCCCAGTTCCCGCCGCCACCATCTGAACGTTCCGCGCCCCATACGCCGAGGAGTCCCTCACGGCTGCACCTCCAGGGTCTTCACCGCTTCCATGGCCTTCGCCCCGAATTCGCGGGGCTCGGCACTCCCTGCACCCACCCCCAAGAGGGTGGACCTGTAACGACGCCGCAGGCTTCGCTTCATGCTACGGACCGCTCAGTCGCTCCCCCTGCAAGGGCTTTCGACACTGGGCTTCGACGCCGGGCGTTTCCCCCCGACGCCGCCAGTCTGCTACCGGGCCTCCTGGCAGCTACCCGGACCGGACTCCCACCGGCAGGCGACGACGAGCTGACAACAACAGATCACCCACTCATGGCGGCGACCTCCTGTCTGCTGGGCGCACGTAGGGTCGGGGGCTGGCGCGGTGCGGCAGTGCTTGCGGCCCGTTTCCAGCCCCCGCCCGTCGAACCGTGCATGCGGTTCTCCCGCACACGGCTCACCGACGTCGTTCACCGCCGGCATTCGGCGTGACCCGCCAGGCCCGGAAGGGTCTGGGTGCGGCCACGGTTCCGGTCAGGTCGATCAATCCGAGGGCGTTGGTCGAGGCGAAGGCCACGACGTACCACCCGAACGCGCGGGAGCGGCGATATCGCTTGGCGATGAAGATCGCCATCCGTTCTCGGGCGTACCGGTTGATCTTGTCGAAGTGGTCGGCGCTGTTGCCGTACCGGAAGTACGCGGACCAGCCGCGTAGGAACCGGTTGACGTCCTGCACGACGACCTCGACGGGCAGCCGCAGCCGGGACCGGAGCGTGAGCTCTCTGATCCGGTCTCGGGCCCGCTGCATGGCCTTCCTCGTGGGCCACCGGGCCAGGAAGGTGATGCCCTTGCCGCCAACTCGACCCTGGGAGGACACCAGCCGGTGGTGGAAACCGAGGAAGTCGAGCCCTTCCCCACCCACCTGCAGGTGCACGATCCGGGTCTTGGCCGCCTTGGTTTCCAACCCCAGGTCGGCCAGCAGGTCGGTCAGCCGCGCCAGCGCGGCCTCGGCCTGCTGCTGCGACTTGCACATCACCACCAGGTCGTCGGCGTACCGGACCAGCACCCCATGCTCGCGCACGTCCCACACCCGATCGATCCGGTGCAGGTACACGTTTGCCAGCAACGGCGAGACCACCCCGCCTTGCGGGGTTCCGGACGCCGAGCGTGTCAGGGACCCATCCACCATCACTCCTGCGCGCAGCATCGCCCGCAGCAGCCTCAGGACGCCCTGATCACTGACCCGTTCCTGGACCGCCAGCATCAACTTCTGGTGCGGTATCGCCTCGAAACAGTTGGCGATATCCGTCTCGACCACCCACCGCCGACCCCGCCAGGACTCGTCCACGAGAACCTGCAGGGCGTCGTGTGCCGACCGTCTCGGGCGGAACCCGAACGAGCAGTCAGCCATGTCGGCTTCGAAGATCGGCTCGAGCACGATCTTGGTCGCCGCCTGCACGATGCGGTCGCGAACCGTCGGAATCGACAATGGCCTGCGTTCCTCCGAACCCGGCTTCGGGATGAACACCCGCCGGGCCGCCGAGGGACGGTACCTGTCCCCCCGCAGTTCGCTGGCCAACTCATCCAGGAGCCGGGTCACCCCGTACTCCTCGACCATGGCCAAGGTGGTTCGGTCGATGCCAGCCGCGCCGCTGTTGCGGCGCACATCAACCCACGCCCGCGTCAGGACGTCTCTGCGGAAGACCTTGTCCCTCAACGAGTGGAACCGTCGCCCGGGATCGGCCTTGGCCGCCCGGTACAGCGCATGCTGCAAGGCACGGACACGATCCACGGGAGCGCTTCCCGAGGCGGTGGGACTAGCCACAAGGGCACTCACCGGGCCCCTCCTCCACAACACCACGCACCGACGAAGCAGCGGCCCTTCCCTCACCGGCGGTTGTGCTGTCCGCTCGGCTCAACCAGTACTACGGCCGCCTCCGACGCCCACCCGGCACGCCACCCACTTCCCGGGATCACCGGTTATAGGGTGCGTCGCTTCCAAGGACGTCTATCCGCAGGTCCTCGGGCCGGGGAGGGCCTCCCCAGTTCCCGCCGCCACCATCTGAACGTTCCGCGCCCCATACGCCGAGGAGTCCCTCACGGCTGCACCTCCAGGGTCTTCACCGCTTCCATGGCCTTCGCCCCGAATTCGCGGGGCTCGGCACTCCCTGCACCCACCCCCAAGAGGGTGGACCTGTAACGACGCCGCAGGCTTCGCTTCATGCTACGGACCGCTCAGTCGCTCCCCCTGCAAGGGCTTTCGACACTGGGCTTCGACGCCGGGCGTTTCCCCCCGACGCCGCCAGTCTGCTACCGGGCCTCCTGGCAGCTACCCGGACCGGACTTCCACCGGCAGGCGACGACGAGCTGACAACAACAGATCACCCACTCACGGCGACCTCCTGTCTGCTGGGCGCACGAACGATCGAGGCTAGTAGATCCCCGGGTCCCAGGGGTGGGTCGCGTCGATGAAGAAACCCTTGGGCTGGACTTCCACGCGAGGGCAGTTTCGTCGTCCGTGGTCCCTGCAGTCCTGAAAGGCTGTTAGCTCGTCATAGGTTGGCCGGTGGCTCCAGGAGGGGATGGCGATCCCGGCGCGGATGCCCGGCACTGTCATGAGCAGGGTGACCAGGCCAACCACGGCCCCGAGCGCGTGTAGAGACCGCGGCACTCCGAAGCGGCGGAGCGAACTGGAGACGGGTTGGTCTGCAGTGTTCGTTTCCGGTTCACGGCTGAGCGTCGGGCCCGGCCCAGAGGCACGGTGTGCGGCGGTCGTGAACCCGGCGACGATGAAGACGAGGAGCGCGACGGCGGGAACGAGCACATGCCGGTCCCCGTTGCCGGGGTCGAGAAGAAGAACGTCGTAGGTGCGCACCGCCCAAGCGAAGGCCAACATGGTGACGGCGACCGCCAGCAGGGCTTGCAGGCCAAGCTCGGTGGCGGCCAGGAGCAGGACGGCCAGCAGCCAAAGGAGCGCCACCTTCGTGAGGGGTTCGCCGGATTGGAACGCCACCTTGGCCGCCCCGCCGGAGGTCAGGAGTTCCCCGGCGACCCGCTGCCCGTAGGCGGCGGCGACCTGGTCGAACGTGAAGGTCGCCGCCTGCCGGCCGCTGTCCAGGAAGACCCAGATCTGGGTCACCGCCGTCCCTGCGACGATGACCACCAGCCACAGGTTGTGCGCGGACCGGGCGCGCAGCCAGCGGTAGGCGAACAGGGGTGAGTAGAAGACCACTAGGGGGCCGCTCAAGCCGAGGGCCAAGACAGCAGTCATCTCCGCGATCCGCCCGGGCCGGGTGCCCGGTGTCCTCGAAAGCCCCACCAGGAGTAGGGCCACCCCGCCGACAAAGATCAGCGACGCCAGCACCTCAGAGGTCTCCCAAAACTGCGGAACGAGGCAGACGACGATGAAGGCCAGGGCCCGCCCCCAGGCGGAGGGAAGCAGATGGCCCAGGCGAGGACTAAGCACTAGCGAGAAGGGTGCCACGGTCAGACCCCCCGTGTAGAGGGCATACCCGACCGGCACCGCGGGGAGCCCGAACGGTGCGACTGCGGCGGCGCCGAGCCGGGGCACCAGGTGTAGGTATCCGGCGTAGGGGCGCAGGATCGCGCCGGCCCCAATCTCGTCCCCCTGCAGGTAGAAGAGCAGGCCGTCTTCCGCGAAGATCCCCGGATGACGCACGCGGTGCCAGAGGCGGGCAATGAGGATGACTGTCCCGACCGCGAAGCCGACGAGCGTTACCATCCGGTCACGGCTGCTCAACGGCACGGGCCGAGGAAGGGACGGCTGACGTCCCGGTGATCGCCGTCGCCAGCGCCCCTCGCCCGCCGTTGATACTCCCGCGGTGTGCCACAGTCCCGCCTGTCCCACCATCCGCTGCTGGCTCGTGGGTGTCGCGGAGCGCTCTCGTCGATCCAGCGGCATGGACGTTTCAGTGTCTCCCCGACCATGTGTCCGTGGACCCAGCTGAGGGTCTCCATCGAGGGTGCGATGTCGGCCCCACGGACTGCCGTTGGCGCGCAGCGTTGCGGTGGGCTGCGAGGAGCCGCCCCGCCACTTCATTGACGACGAGCTGGACCGTCACCGTTTCACGACGGGCTGCACCGTCTTGAGCTGGCGCCGCAGCCCACGCATCTCCTTGAGCATGGTGCCGATGACCGCGGGGGAGGAGAGGGTAGAGACGCCCCGGGTGCGCGGGAAGTAGTCGACCCCGATCTGGACGATGTGGAAGCCCAGCCGCTGCGCCCGGATGCTCAGCTCGGCGTCGATGAACGAGCCCTCGCTGACCAGCTCGATGTGCTCCAGCACGGTGCGGCGGCACAGCTTGAAAGCGAAGTTGATGTCGCGCAGGCGGGTGTTGAAGGCCAGCTGGATCATCCAGTTGTAGCCCCACGAGTAGACCGCCCGCCGGGGTCCCTCGCCGGTGCGGTCGAGCCGGTAGGCGCACACCATGTCGGCCTCGTAGTAGCGCAGGACCCGGATCGCCCGGGCCAGCTCGCGCATCTCGAACGGCAGGTCCGCGTCGGTGTAGAGGACCAGATCGCCGGTGGCCGCGGCATACCCCGTCTTGATGCTGCCCCCGAGCTTGCGGTTGCGCGGGTGGTGCACGACCTGCACATGGTGGTCGGCGGCCGCGAGCGCGTCGGCGAGCTCGGGCGTCGCGTCGGTGGAGGCGTCGTCGACGATGATGATCTCGTAGTCGCCGACCTCCTTGGCGTGGACGAGCTGCTCGCACACCTCGGAAGCCGCGCGCACGGCGCGGTGGATGTAGTCCTCCTCGTTCCACATTGGGAAGAAGATCGACAGCTTGCCGAAGCGCTCCGGCTCGAGGTCGGGCTTCACGAGACCTCGTACCCCCTGGCGTAGAGCGACATCCCGAACAGCAGCCCGGCGGTGAACAGGGCGAACACGAGCGGCCGGAGCCAGCGGACGTGCCGCGACGAGGCGAGCGCGTCACCCGCGACGGCCATGACCGGGAACGCCGCGAGCAGGTAGCGACCGGTGCCCATGAAGTCCTTGGTGCCGATGAGGGGGATGGCGAGCACGACGACGGTGTAGGCCAGATAGCCCCACCCGAACCGGCGCCACACCCGGCGCAGCAGCAGCAGGGCGGCCAGGCAGAACAGGGCCTGTATGCCGAGGGTCGCGGCCACCTCGGGCCGGCCGTGCAGGAGCTGGTCGACGAAGGCGGCCTTGAACCACGTCCTCGGGGTGCTGCCCTGGCCCCACTCGGCCTCGGCGGCGACGAACGCGAGGGGGTTGCCGAAGCTGAGCCAGAGGTACGTGCACCACGCCCCGAAGCCGAGGACGGAGACGAGCACGCCCAGGTCACGCGGCCGGACCTGGCGGACGGCCCCGACCAGCTGCGGCAGCGTGACCCGGCCGAGGCCATCCGCCGGAGCCGACTCGGCGTCCCGGCGTGCCTGAGCTCTGATCTCGAGCAGCCGGACTACGAGGCCCACCGCCACGGCCACGCCCACCGGCCGTCCCGCGGTGGCCAGCGCGCCGACGAGGCCGGCGAGCCAGGGGTGGCGACGTTCGAGGAGGACGAACGCGCCGATCACCGTGAGCAGGAACAGCGCGTCGGCGTACATCGTGCCGACGATGAAGAACGAGTAGGGGTAGAGCAGCAGCAGCACGACCGCGGTCCGCGCGCTGACTGCCGGGAGCCAGCGGGAGGTCCAGATCGCGAACAGGCAGGCGGCTGCCGCCCCGGCGAGGACGGTGACGATGGTGCCGGCGACCTGGACGTCACCCACGACGGCCGCGACGCCGCGCACGACCAGCGGGTAGGTGGGGAAGAAGGCGACCGAGGACTGCTGGCCCGGCACGTAGGCGTAGCCGCTGGTCGCGATGGCCCAGTACCAGCCCGAGTCGTACTGGAACCAGCCGTCCAGCCAGCCAGGACCGGTCAGGTACGCGAAGCGCCGCGTTTGGAACGCGTGCGGCTCAACAAGGCCGGTCAGGACGGTGAGAACCACGGCCAGCGCAGCGAACAGGCCAAGCCCGAAACGGGCAAGGCGGACACGCTCGTCAACGCGGACAGGGACGTCTACCCCCTGGCGCCGTACATCCGTGTGGGCGCCACTCATGGCATGCCAAAAGGTATTCGCACGCGCTATCCCTATCCAACCCCTGCTGAACCGCCGCTGAGGAACACTGATGTTGAGGGGCGGCCGGGCTCGGATTTTGTTCGGTGACAGGGTGTCGATGAGGTGCTAGTGGCATCGGGTTTCTCCTGGCGGACTGTTGGCGGAATGTTGGGCTGGCGGGCGAGCGGCCGGCTGCCGTGGGTGGGTGTCAGTGATCTGGCCGGCACGAGTGAGGTTCTGCGGCGGCGACCACCGGGCCTGGTGCCGCTCGACGCACCAGACCCGGTGGAGTGAGATACCCAGGTTCGAAGACCGTGGGTCAGCGCATGTTTCCGGTGTGTCCTAGTGAGAAGCGCCCGGGCTGGGGCCAGACAAGCAGGCCGTGGGGGCCGGGCCGGACGGGGATGGTGCGTAGCAGGGCGCCGGTGTGGGTGTCAATGACGTAGACGGCGGCGCTGTACCGGCCGGACAGCCACAGCTGTTGCCCGTCGGCGGTGACGCCGCCCATGTCGGGTGAGCCTCCCCCGGGCAGCCGCCAGGTTGCGGTGGGGGTCAGGGTGGTGGCGTCGAGGACGGTGATGCTGCCGTCGTCGCGGTTGCTGACGTACACCGAGGCGGCGTCCCGGGAGGGGTAGATGCCGTGGGCGCCTTTGCCGGTCGGCTGGAACCGGCTGACGGTCATGGTGGCGGCATCCAGGATCCAGACCCCGTTGCGCATCATGTCGGCGATCAGCAGATGCCGTCCGTCCGGGGCCAGTCGCACGTCCTGGGGCATGGAGGTGGCGCCGGGTTGCAGCCAGGCCATCGGTCCACCCATCGCGGCGGCCATGGCGGGCGTGGTGGCTCCGGGGGTGGAGATGGGGTTGAGGTCGATAACCGTGCGGACGGCGGTGGCGTTGGCGTCCAGGACGAGTAGTGGCCGGTGAACTCGCAGCTGACCTGCCTTCAGTTCCCGTTCAGGTCGGGCGGATTAGCCTCGGTCGGAGTTGAGAAGGGGTGACCCAGATGCGTGTGCTGCTCGTTGAGGATGGGGTGAATATCGCTGTGCCGCTGAAGCGCGCCCTGACGAGTGAGGGGTTCGTTGTTGATGTGGCATACGACGGGATCACGGGGCAGTGGTCGGCGACGGAGAATCCCTACGACGTGATCGTGCTGGACATCATGCTGCCCGGGCGTAATGGGTATGACGTGCTGCGGAACTTGCGCGGGCTGAAGGTTTGGACCCCGGTGTTGATGCTGACGGCTAAGGACGGCGAGTACGACCAGACCGATGCCTTCGATCTTGGCGCGGATGACTACCTGTCGAAGCCGTTCAGTTTCATCGTCCTGGTGGCGAGGTTGCGTGCCTTGGTGCGTCGTGGCGCGCCGGAGCGTCCGGTCGTCCTGGACGCCGGCGACCTGCGGTTGGACCCGGCGGTGCACCTGGTCACCCGGGCCGGTGCTCGCCTGCCCTTGACGTCCCGGGAGTTCGCGGTGCTGCACTTCCTCATGCGGCACGTCGGGGACGTGGTGTCCAAGGCCGAGATCCTAGACAACGTCTGGGACCCTGCGTACGAGGGCAGCGAGAACATCGTCGAGGTGTACATCGGCCACCTGCGAAAGAAGATTGACGCCCCCTTCGGGATCGACTCGCTGGAGACCGTCCGTGGCCGCGGCTATCGGCTGCACCCGGCCCGCGTCGTCGCCACCACCGTGGGGTGAGGCCCGCGGCGCGCTGTGCGGCGGTCAGCTAGACAGTGGCGGGCAGTCGGACCTCGAATCGGCACCATCCGTCCGGGGCCTGTGTGGCGCGGACGGTGCCGCCGTGCGCCTCGACGACGGCACGCACGATGGCTAGGCCGAGGCCGCTCCCGCCGCTGTCGCGGTCTCGGGATGGCTGCAGTCGGGTGAACCGGTCGAAGATCATCTCCCGGCGCTCCGGCGGGACGACTTGTCCGTCGTTGTCGACCGTGACCACGACCGCGACCTCTTCGGCGACCTGGTGGCAGCCGAGCCGCACGCTGGTGCGGGCGTGCCGGGTGGCGTTGTCGACCAGGTTGCGCACGACCTGCCGCAACCGGGCCGGGTCACCGACGGTGCGGGCGGCGGAGATCTCCCCGGCCACATGCAGTGTTGTCGTGGCCTTGATGCGGTGGACCTCCTCGATCAGCAGGTCGTCGAGGTCGACGTCCTGATGACGCAAGGGGATTCCTTGGTCGTCGGCCTTGGCGAGGGTGAGCAAGTCCTCGACGAGCCCTTGCAGCCGCGTGGTCTCAATGCCAACGACGACGGTCCCGGCGGCGTCGATGCCCGCCGGTGAGGTCTCGCTGATCATCCGGATCGCGGTCAGCGGGCTGCGCAGCTCGTGCGAGGCGTCGCTGACGAAGGCACGCTGCGCAGCGTCAGCGCGGTGCAGCCGGCCCAGCATGTCGTTCATCGTCTCCGCCAGGTGGGTGATCTCGTCGTCGCCAGCCGGCACTGGAACAGAGGCTTGGGAATGGGTGGCGCGGATCTCGGCGACCGAGGAGCGGATCCGTTCCACACGCCCCAGGGCGCTGCGCAGCACCTGGTTGCTCAGCCACAGCAAATCGACCAGCAGCAGCAGGGCAAACACGCCGAGGGCGAGGGTGGCGGCGATCAGTCTGGTTTCGTTCTGAAGCGCGGTGGCCACGAGCAACACCGCCGGCCCTGACCCGCCCTGGGCGGGGATACCCCGGGCGACGACAATGTACGGGTCGTGCTCGTCGCCGAGGACCCCGTCGACGCGGGTGCTCAGCACCTGCCCGGCGCCCGGGGACAGGGGGGCTAGCGGCAATACCGTTCAGTTAGTGTTACACGGGTGTAGTTTGTTGGCATGCCTCGTGCGGGATGGAAGAAGCCGGAGTCGGAGCGTCGGTTGGCGGATCTGGTGTCGGTGGGGGTGTTGACGCGGGTGTTCCCGCCGGGTCTGGTGGATGAGGTGATCGCGGCGGCGGGGCGCAGGGAGCAGCGTCATCGGTCGTTGCCGGCGCGGGTGATGGCGTACTTCTCGATCGGGATGGCGCTGTACTCGGAAGGGTCGTACGAGGATGTGCTGGGGCAGCTGACGGATGGGTTGTCGTGGGTCTCGGGCTGGCAGGAGAGCTACACGCCGCCGAGTAAGTCGGCGATCTTTCAGGCGCGGGCCCGGTTGGGGTCGGCTCCGGTTAAGGCGTTGTTCGAGGCGGTGGCGGCGCCGATCGGGACGGAGGCGATGCCGGGGGTGTGGCTGGCGGGGCGGCGGCTGGTGGCGGTCGACGGGTGTTGTCTGGATGTCGCGGACACGGCCGTGAAAGCGGAGTTCTTCGACCGTCCGGGGGTGAACAAGGGTGAGCAGGCGGCGTTTCCGCAGGCGCGGGTGGTGGCGTTGGCCGAGTGCGGCACGCACGCCATCTTCGCCGCGCAGGTTGGGTCGTACCGTCAGTCGGAGTCGACGTTGACGCAGTCGCTGCTGGCCGAGCTGTCCCCGGGGATGCTGCTGCTGGCCGACCGCGGTTTCTTCTCGTATGCGTTGTGGCGCAGCGCGATCGGGACCGGAGCGGATCTGCTGTGGCGGATCCGGACCGACCCGGCCGGGCCGAAACCGACGCATGTACGGGACCTGGACGACGGGTCCTGGCTGGCGCACCTGCGTAGGTTGACCCCGGCCGCGGCCCGCAGGCAGGAGCCGATGCTGGTCCGGGTCATCGACTACCGCATCGAGGACGGACGCGAGAACGGCAGCAGCTACCGGCTGTTCACGACGCTGCTCGACCCGGCCGAGGCCCCGGCCGAGGCCCTGGCCGCGGCGTACGCGCAACGGTGGGAGATCGAGCTGGCCTTCGACGAGCTCAAGACCCACCAACGCGGCCCCCGGACCGTGCTGCGCTCCAAGTCCCCGGACCTGGTCCTGCAGGAGATCTGGGGGCACCTGTGCTGCCACTACGCGATCCGCTGCCTGATGGCCGACGCCGCCACCCACGCCGGGCACGACCCCGACCGGGTCAGCTTCGTCGCCGCGCTGCGGATCACCCGTCAGACCATCGCCCAACCGGGCGCTTTCCCCCCCTAACCACAACAGGGACCCCGGTGGCAGGGAAGGACCCGGCTGGGTGATCTTCCTCCGCCGACTCCTGGGCCGGCTCAACCCTGCCCGCCGCCCACGCTCCGCACCCCGGGTCATCAAACGCAAGATGCCAAAGTGGCACGTCAAACGCGCCCACCACGCAGCATGGCCCCAGCCTCAGCACCATCCTCGATTCCCGGTCCAGACTCGTAACTGAACGGTATTGGGGCTAGCGGTCGTCGCGCCGCCGCGGTGTCGTTGGAGGAGATCACCGAGCCGCTCTGGTCGACCAGCTGGAGGATCGACCCCTGCGCGGGGATGTCACGCAGGGCGGCGGCCGGGTCTCCGGCGGTGACAATGGAGGCGATCTGGTTGGCCTGGTCGGTCGCCGAAGCGGTGGCGGTGTTGTCCAACACCGCCTGCAGGGTCAGTGCATAGGCCAGCAGGGCCAGCAGGAGCGCACCGGTCGCGGCGGCGGCGGTGGCGGCCAGGATGCGGAAGCGCAGCGACCGCACCCGCCACGGCTGCCGCGTTGACCTGGTCTTCACGCGGCCTTAGTTTCGTGCTCGGCGGCGTACCGGGCCACCCGGTCCTCGAAGACCCGGTGGACGCGGCGACTGATCGTTAACCCGAGCACCAGGCACCCCAGCAGCAGGGCCCACCCGGCGCTGGCGATCCAGGTGTGCGTCGCCGCCCCGAGCAATCCCGCGAGGGCGGTGATCGCGCCCGCCCACACCGCCGCCCCGGCAGCGTTGGCCAGCAGGAACCGGGGGTAGGGCAGGTGTAGCGACCCGGCTAGCGGGCCGGCGAGGATGCGCAACAGGGCGACGAACCGGCCACTGAACACCGCGGCCGTGCCGTAGTGGTCGAAGAGGTGCTCGGCGAAGCGCAGGTGGGCGGGCGAGAACTGCCGCGGGAAGCGCTTCCCCAGGCGGGCGAACAGCTTCGCCCCGTGCCGGCGGCCGACCGTGTAGCCGATGGTGTCACCGAGGACCGCTCCGAGCCACGCCGCGAGGAACACGCCGAGCAGGCTGACCGCCGCGGCCGGGTGAGACCCGACCAAGGCACCGGTGATCAGGGCGGTCTCACCCGGGACGGGGATTCCGATGCTCTCGACCCCGACCAGCGCGGCGACTGTCCCGTACACCGCGGGGGCCGGCAGCCCGGTCAGGAACGACATCAAGGACATCGGTCAGCGTTCCCGTGCGGCCGCGCGGGCGGGCCAGGCCGGACCGGGTCGTGTACTGCCTCTGGTGACCAGCATGGCGAGGATTCCGGTCAGCACCAGCACACTCCCCCCGGCGAAGAGCAGGGAGCCGATGACGTCGCCGAGGTAGTGCGCACCGAGGTACAGGCGGGAGACGGCGACCAGCACCACGGACGGGATCCCAAGGACCCACGCCCACCGGGTCGAGCGGCCGCTGGCCCTTAAGGCCAGCACAATCCCGGCCAGCAGCGCGGCCGCGAAGGCGGTGTGCCCGGAGGGGTAGCTGTCCAGGCCAGTCTCCCGCACGAGGGCGTGGACTTGCTCGATCGGCGGGCGTTGACGGGCGAACAGCAACTTGCCCACGGCAACCGACAACCAGCCCGTGACCGTTGCCGCCACCAGGACGAACGCTGCCCACCGGTTCCGGACCGCGACCGCCGCGCACACTAGGAGCAACAGCACCGGTGCCCATGTCGAGCCGAACCCAACGTTGATCCCTTCGGCCACCGTCACCAGGGGTGGCTCTCGGTCGACCGCTATCAGCTGGTCCAGGCTCAGCTCGCCTGTCGCTCCTGCTCCCTGCGTGGTCACGAACGCGCCAAGACCGGCGCCGGCGGTCAGCAGCGCCGCGCCCGAGGAGGCCGTCCAGGCTGCGCGCCGTCGAGTCGGGGTCAAAGAAGTCATCAGGGTCCATCTCTCAAACTGTCGGCGGCGCCAGAAGGTGGGCCGTGGTGCTGAGGTCGATCTAGGTGCGGACTAGCGGGACACCAGCTGGCGCGATTGGTTTATCGGAACTTCGCCAGGGCGGTCCGGGTGGGTTGAAACCAACCCTCACCCCTAGGTGCTGAACACTTCCTGAACGACAATCCGGGCCGAGCCCGCCGCCGAGGCGGCATGACCCGTGGGGGGACGCACCAGGTTCGTCCCCCCACGGCCATCTCCTGCCTTACTCAGCGCCAGGCAGGGACGCTTTCCCTCACCGGGTCGTCACCGAGGACGGTGCGGATGACCCCGCTGGGGCGTCCGGGGTGTCACCCTGCTCCGCGGTGTCCGCAGCACTGCCCTGGCCATCCTTGGTCTCGGTGTCGCCGGCCTGCGACGCCAACACCTGGCCCGACCCGGCATCGACCGTAACGTCGGTCAAGACGCCGTTGGCGTCCTTCACCGTGACCTCATAGACCACCCAGCCGTCCGCGTCGGCCAGCGAGGCCGCCGACGCCGTGCCCGGGACTGCCGCGGTGACCTTGGCCAGCGGCTGCAGCGCCGCCGTCTCGCCTTGAGCGTTCTGCTCCCCCTGCCCGGCTGGGGCCTTGACCGTACCCGTGATCGCGACCTCCTGGCCGCCGTCCTGGGTCTCCCCGTCACCACCGGACCCAGTCACCCTGTTGACGACCGAGTGGGCCGTCGCGGGGCTCGCGTTCGCGGCCCCGCCGGCGACCGCCAGGCCACCCACCAGGGTCAGCCCCGCCACCCCAGCCCCGACCAGGGCGGTCTTGGTTCGCTTGCTTGACATGATGTGCGCTCCTTATATGAGAGGTCCCCCCAGAATCCCTAGGGAGCCGGCCGAAACGCTGCTCGGAACCGGTGACACCACCATGCGAACCAGGTCCTGAACCAGCGCTGAACCTCCTCGCCAGGCGCTAGATGCCGGCGAGGGACGACCGGGAAGACGAGCACGGACGCCCGTCGCCTGGTCCCCAGCGAGGACGCTTCGGGTCAGCCGTCCCACCAGGCACCCCGCCGTCCACGAGTAGTACCCGCCGCAGCCACTGGCGGCCAGCACTCCCCGGAGCGCAGCAGCATCACGCTGAAGTGCGCGCGGTCAACACGCATAGCGCCGGCCCCCCGGCCATTGGCTGGTTCGTGCAGTTCAGCTTCCGTATAGCCACCATGGCCGACGACGGCCTTAGGCCTGGCCCAAGCCTGGCCTGGGCCCGGACGTCGCCAGCGGCAGGGCTGCCTGCAGGTAGCGGCTGGGTAGGTCCACGTCCCACTGGTCGGGTTGTAGATTTGGACGGTGTGAGTGAGGCCGCCGCGCCCGCGAGTGATGGGTACGCGAGTGATGGGTGCGATCGATCAGAAGTCGGAGCCACCTCCGCCTCCGAAGTCGCCGCCGGAGACGTCCTGGCCACCGCCGCCGTCCCCCCAGTCGGCGCCTCCCTGGCCCTGGTCGGATTCAGCGAAGCCGCCCTGCCCTTGCTCCTGATCCTCGCCGCCCGGGCCGCCGCCCTGGCGTTCTCCGGATTCCTTGCCCAGCTCGTAACCGAGCAATCCGCCACCAATGCCGCCGAGGGCGCCGCCGGCTAGCATCCCGCCCACACCGCCACCTCGACCGTACCCCGGCCCACCGCCATACCCGGGCCCACCAGGCCCGTAACCGGGCCCACCAGGTCCGTAACCGGGCCCCCCGGTTCCGTAGCCGGTCCCACCGGTTTCGTAACCAGGGACGGCGTCCTGCGGGCCTCCCACGGCACGGCGCCGTCGAGAACGCAACAGAACCAACACACCCGCGGTGATGGCGCCCACAATCACCAAAAAAACCATCAAGGCAGCCCACGGGAACGAGGTCTGAGACACTGCCGGCGCACCGTTACCGCCCTGGTTAGGCACGCCGTTGCCGCGCGCCCCCCCCGCGGCGCTGGTCAGGCTGGCAAGCGCCGCGTTAATGCCCGCCGCCCACTGCGCCTGACCGAAAGAGGAGTCCGCGGACGTCTTCGCGGCCGCCGTCGCCGCTGAAGTCAACTTCGCATTGCGGGCCGCGACGTGGCTGAACTTTTCGATCGTGTCCACCGCCACGACGACCGTGTCGTTGTTGGTGACCAGCGCATCAGCGGCAGAGACGAAGCCCGCCTTGTTGCCGGCGTAGCCCCCCTTCGCGGTCCAGACGTACACCGAGAACGGCGCCCGAGTGGCGCTGTCACGGATCGTCTGCTGATCCGCGGCGGTCAGCACCCCCGCATCGTCGCGCACGTTCAGGGCCCCGGCCGCCGCCGTCGACACCTGGGCCAGGCAGGCTAAGAGCACCAGCACCACCACGATCGGAAGGCGGATCAGTCGAAGCATCACTAGGTGTCTCCCTCTTTGCACGCACGCCCAAGAGGCGGCACGTCCCTCAATGCTGCGACCCGTCGCTGAGAGCACGCTGAGGCGGGCACACCGAGGCGCAAAGGCCCACCGGGCGCCACGCACAAGCGCGGGGAGGATGTCCCGAGTTCCGTGGAACTTCGGTGACGGCCCGGTGTGCATCAGGCTGCGCTCACGTCGTAATCATTGCAGTCGGTTCCGACAGATCTGGGCTCCGACGTGCCGCTCGAGCGCGGTGCGTAGTGCGGGCAGGTGGGGGTGTCCGTTCACGCGGCGGAATTGCTTGCTCGCCTCGACCATGCCGGCGGCGCACCAGCGCAGCGCCATCTGCCCGTCTCGCCCGCGTTTGACGTTGCGGGAGTGGTCGCGGCTGATGGAGATCATCGACTCCACGGCGTTGGTGCTGCGAAGGGTCCTGGCCAAGGTAGGCCAGACGTCGAGCCGCAGGACGGTGAGTGTCTCGTGCAGGCCCTCGCGCAGGCTGCCGGCGGCGCCGGGGTGGGTCTTGTCCAGCTCCTTGGCCAACGCCTCCAGCAGTGCCTGGGCCTCGAGGGCGGAGTCGGCGTGGTAGGCCTTGCGCATCTGCTTGGTCACGGGTCCGCGCATGTTCTTGGGCAGGTTGTCCCGCACGTTGCGCAGCTTGTGGAGCTGACACCTGGCGATCACCGGGTAGTCGAAGACCTCCTTGATCCCGGCCGCCAGCGCCTTGGCGCCGTCGAGCACGGCGAGGATCGGCTTGGTGGTGTCCAGGCCCGCTCACGCAGCCCGGTCAGCAGGCTCTTGACCATGGTGGTGTTCTCCGTGGATTCCTCGACCATTCCCAGTGGGTGCTTGGTGCCGTCGATGTCGACGCCCAGCGCGACCACGCACAGGTGGTCGGCGAAGTAGACGCCGTCGATCATCAACGCCACCAGATCCAGGCCGGTGAGGTCCTTGCCGAGGAGGTCGGTCAGCGCGGACTCGGTCATCGCCACGAACGTGCGCAAGACCGCCGACTTGCTCGTCGACCTCGACGACGCGGTGACCTGCTCGCCGACCGGCTCCAGGCCCACCGGGTAGCGGCGGGTGGAGAGCCCGGCGAGCATCTTCTCCATCGCCATCTTGCCGAGCAGCTCGGTGGAGTTGAACAGCTCGTAGGCCGGAACTGCCAGCTCGCCGCTGCCATCGGCGGCACGGACCCGGGGCCGGGACACCGGCACCCTGCGGCCGCCCAGGGCCACCGACCCGGCCTCAGTGCCGTGCCGGGTCGCCGTGCGGTCCGGGTTGTGCTTGCCCCGCGGCCGCACGCGGCGCTCACGTCTGTCTCCATCAGCTGAGCCATCACCTGCAGCCCGGCGCCGACCGCGAGGGCCAGCAACCCCTCGCGCATGCCGGCGGCGATCTCGTCCATCACCACGCACACCTGCCCGGGCACGGCCAGCATGCTCGTGTCGATCTCGTTCGTCTGATACTTCTTGTTCACGGTGGTCCCCTGTCTCCTTGGGCCGTCTCGGCGGACGCCCAACACCTACCCCAAGGCAGGCGTCAGGCGGGCGACCCTCACCTCAAATTCCACGACAAGCCGGGACAACCTCCTCGACGAACGAATCGGAGGAATAGTCAAGACCTGTGGATCGGCGTGTCACGCGGCGTGTGCGTCAGCGCCTGATTCGTCGGGTCGTTCGACCAGTTTTCCCTTCTCGAACGTGGCGCCGGCGCGGACCAGCGCAACGAGAGGGGGGGCGTTCACCGCGCGCCAGCGTGACTGCGCGGACTCGATCAGCTTGAACGCCATGGCCACGCCTGCCGCCCTGGAGCCGGGGCCCTTGGTGACCCGCTGCCGGAGCCGGACGGTGGCGAAGGTGCTCTCGATCGGGTTCGTGGTCCGCAGGTGGATCCAGTGCTCGGCGGGGTAGTCGTAGAACGCCAGCAGCACGTCGACGTGTTCGCTGATCTTCGCGACCGCCTTGGGGAACTTGGCTCCGTAGTCGGCCTCGAACGCCCTGACCGCGGCGAGGGCGTGCTC
>JAABVA010002516.1_pt1 | contig 18174 bp, 19 predicted proteins | sample 5560331 | NCBI WGS metagenome assembly JAABVA01 (sample SAMN12812661, study PRJNA571458) | rock metagenome | isolation source: Antarctica rocks | place: Antarctica: Victoria Land, Mt New Zealand sud | collected 2016-01-07 | reverse complement strand
CGCCGGTCGGCCTCGTCTCGTCATCGAGAAAGGAACAGCAGATGCTTGCACGCATCCGCAAGGCGATGGACGAGCGCGAGGAGGGCTTCACCCTCATCGAGCTCCTGGTCGTCATGATCATCATCGGGATTCTGGCCGCGATCGCCATTCCGGTTTTCCTCAACCAGCGCAAGAGTGGCTATGACGCCGGCACTAAGTCGGACGTCAAGAACGGCTCGACCGCTGAGGAAACGGTCTTCACCGACACCGGCGCCTACGTTGCCTCGGCCCCTCCCGGCTGGTCCGCGTCCAAGAACACTGACTCGGTCGCCTTCAGTCTGGTGACGGATGGCTACAAAATTGTCGGCCTCTCGAAGTCAGGCAAGTCATTCTGCTTCAACAGCACAAACTCCGGCGCTGGTGTGGCTCTAGGCAGCACCTGCTAACACGCCAGACTCAGGTGCCCGCGACCATAATGGTCGTGGGCACCTCGGCGTGTGATGGGAGCCTGATTCCCTTACGGAAGGCGGTCCCCGAGGGTGGTCCTTTGGAATTGGACGTCACGGCCGAACGTCGGTCTCAAAGGGATCGTCTTCACCAGCTGGTCGCCGACATGCGTGGTTCACTGCCTTGACTCTCAAGTCCGTGCCTAGCATCGTCGAATGTATTCATACACGCCGTGTTCCACACCGGCTCGACGAATCAAGGAGAGGGAAAATGCTCAGTCGCATTCGCGAGGTGATGGACGAGCGCGAGGAGGGCTTCACCCTCATCGAGCTCCTGGTCGTGATGATCATCATCGGCATTCTGGCGGCAATCGCCATTCCGGTGTTCCTCAACCAGCGCAAAAGCGGCTACGACGCCGGTACGAAGTCGGACGTCAAGAACGGCGCTACCGCCGAGGAGACATTCTTCACCGACAACAACTTCTACACGACCAACGCTGACGCGGTTGCGACTCCGCCGACTGCCACGAGCGGGCTCCCCAACTACTCGAAGTCGACGAATACGGACAGCGTCACCTTCACTCCCGTTGGCACCAGCGATTACACGATCAAGAGTCTTTCAAAGTCCGGGAAGTCGTTCTGCTTCAACAGCGCCAACTCCGGTGCAGGCGTCGTCGCCTGCTAGCCCGATCCTGCTGAGACTCCCGGTACGACCACGACCACGACCAGGGCCCTGAACGCGCACCCAGGACCCTGGTCGCGGCCGACTGTTCAACGAGGCAGATGTGTCTTCCAAATCTCTATGCCCGACGGGAGGACGGCTCCATGCCGCACTGCCGTCCTGGGCACGGCTCGCGTCCTGCTCCGTTCCTCAAGATGAGGTTCCCGGGGGTCGATGACGCAAGGGTGAGGTTTCGAAAGTTGTGCCGCCGTAAGGACAGCGGTTTCACGCTCGTCGAGGCCGTGGTGTCGCTGTCGATCGCCACGATGGTGTTCCTGGCTCTCGCCACCTCACTCGCCACCGGCATCAAGGGGACGGCTTTGAGCCGGCAGAACCAGCAGGCTGGTGACGCCCTCAATCAGACGCTCGAGGTCCTTCGCTCTCAGCCTGTCGCAGCGGTCGCCATGCGCTCGTCCGACCTTCCGTCGACGGGGGACCCCGCCGGCCTCGCCGGTTGCAGCTGCTACAACCCAGCCGCCGACTCGACGACTGGTGTGGCTGAACCCCTGATCATTTCCACCGTCGGTGGCGTCAGTCCCCACGTCACGACACTGAGACAGAACAACACGACCTTCACCGTCAGGCGCTACATCACGCAGCCGACCGACCAGGACAGTGCTGTCTACCGGCGGGCGAGCGTCATCGTCAGCTGGTTTGCCTACGGGATCACCCACCGCCGAAGTGCGGGCACCTTGCTCACCTTCACTCGTCGCGGCCTTCCCCTCCCGGACTTCAAATTCACTCCCGTTGGGCCGACGACGAAATGCCTTGGGGTGGGGGCGACAGCGGCCTTTGGGCTTCGCCTGGTCAACAACGGGGCTCGCGACTCGTGGCTCATTACCTCGTCTGGGTCGTCCCTGTCGTGGACGTTTTACAAGGACAACGGCGACGGGGTCTACGATTCCACCGTCGACACTGCGCAACTGCCGGCCGACGGCACGACCGGGGGGCCGAGCACCGGTTCCTTGGACCCGACCACAGGCGTCGCCTTTTGGGCGGTTTCAACTTTGCCGTCGGCGGTCACGCCGCCGGTCACGTACTTGACGACCTTCACCGCCACCTCGGCGGCCCAGAGCACGTACAGCCAAGCGATCTCGACGACTACGATCGAGCAGTCCACCGCGTGCAGCTCCGCGCCTACGCCATCCCCAACACCATCCACTACGACTACACCGTCGCCATCGCCGTCGCCGTCAGCGTCGCCGACGACGAGCCCACCGGCTCAGCCCTCCATTTGTACGCCTACTGCTGCTCAATCCCAAGCGGCGCACGGCGGCTCGACCTTGAACAGTTACAGCCTGTACAGCAATACGGTTACGACGAACAGCGTGGCCGTGTCCCCGCTGGCCTTCGGTCTGTTGACTCCGTCAACGAGCAACCTCTACGACTACTCGACCGACTTACACACCGTCGGGCCGACCGCCGGGCGCATCTTAAAGGGGTCGTCGGGGGCGGGCGGCAGCCCTCCCACGAGCCTGGTCGATTGGCGGTTCACCCCGTCTCCATCGGCCAGATTCTTCGACTCGACGCTGCGGGTGTGGGTCCAGAACGCTGGGGTCACCACTCTCACGGCCACTCTCGGCTCCTATAGTTCCGCGAGCGGTTTCGCTCCCTGGCAATCCGGCTCGACAGCGGTGGCGGTAGCAGCAAGCGGCTGCTTCCACGCGGTCGACATTCCCCTAGTCGGGCCAGGGAACGGGAACGGGAACGGTGACAGCACTGGACCGAACGTGCAGATGTCCCTTCGGCTCACCAGCACGACCGATGTCACTCTCGCGTACGGCGTTCAATCGGCGAACTCCACCCTCCTGGTGCCGGTCAGCTGATGCGCAAGCGTGGGGAGGACGGCACCTCGCTCGTCGAGTTGCTGGTGACGATGTTCCTGCTCGCCATCGTCTCTGCCCTCGTGTCCACAGCTGTCATCACGGCCAACAAGATCTTGCATGTGACCGACGCGGAGGCGAGCGGCGCGGCTGACGTCCGGACAGCGTCCGAACGACTCGTGCGTGACATTCGCGACGCGCGCTCCGTGGTCTGCAACCCGGCGGGGACCGACGCGGCGCTTGCGGGCTCTGATCCGACCTGCCGCTACCACCTGCAGGTCTGGGTCGACTACAACTCCGACTACAAGCAGCAGAGCAACGAGACGATCACTTGGCAACTGATCCCGTCTGTTCCTGCCGGCCAGTTCAGCATGGTGCGGTCATCGTCCGCTGGCGCCAGCAAGACCGAGGCCGTGACCGTTGTCACACAGGTCGCCTTCAGCTACGACGTCCTACCCGGCGCGACTGCGCCTGCCGCAGGAGTAACCGGCACGCAGCTCGTCTCTGTGAACATGGTCTACAACGCCTCGGTCGCCAACGCCGCCGGCACTCGCACTGTCAGTTTCACTGCCCGACCGAGGAACGTGAGCCAATGAGGGCTGTCTGCTCACGGCGTGAGGGCCGATCGGTTGCATCGGCCGAGGACGGCTTCGGCCTCGTTCTCGTCATCGGGATCATGGGTGTCGTCCTCGTCTTGATCATGGTCATCAGCGGCATCGCCACCCGGTCCCTGACCTCGAGCCGCACCCACTCCAACTTCGAAAGTGCTTTGGGTGCAACCGAGGAAGGCATCGACGTGGGGCTTGCGCGTGTGAGCAAGCAGTACGACCTCGACGGCAGCCGCTATACCGTGCCCAATTTGGGCACGGCGATCGAGTCGCCTCCGGTGTGCTCAGGAGCTCCGGTCGCTGCCCCCACCGCTGGGTTCGCCTCGGACACAGCCGAGCGCAGCTGGGCTGACGCACAGATCACAACTCTCAAGAACGTCTCGGGGTGCCTCGTGCACACCCCAGCAGGTGACTACGTCACGTTCATCCCCAGCAACCGACAGACCGTCTACGCCCGCGGTTGGTCTCCGTCTTCGAGTGCGACCAGCGCGAAATCGCGCCTGCTTAAAGCCGAGTACATCTTCGCCCCCTACCGCCCTGCGAACGCTGTACTGACCACGGGCAACCTGGAAATCGACTCCAGTTCTACGATCACGACTGTCCCGGGCCAGGCTCCGTCAGTGGCGAGAATCCATTCGAACGGTGCCATCACCGTGCAGGGCAACCCTTCGGTCACCGGCGAGGTGTCGTCATCGGGCAGTTCGAGCGGTCAAAACAGCAACAGGTTCGATGGCAACCCATCAGGGGGGGCGGTCGTACAGACGCCGACCCAGCCGGTGCCCGTCATCAGCGCTGAGCAGGTGTACGCGCGGCAGTGGGCGAATTACGCGACGCAGTGGTGGGACCTGTGCGGCAACGGCACCGTTCACACGCCGAGCGCCAGCGGACCCTGCAACGGCCCTCAGGTCGGCAATTACAGCACGGGTGGGACCTTCAACAACCTGTGGTCCTTCAGCTCGTCCGGCGGAGTGCCCGTCTGGACCCAGGGCGGAACCGGACAGACCACTGCCGTGAGTGGCGTGTACTTCGTTGATGGAGCAAACATCGACACGGGAAGTGGTAACCCGCAGGCCGACAACATGACCGTGATCGCGGCAGCAACCACCAGCGCATGTGCTCCGAAGACCGGTGGCGACATCAACTGGGACCGGACGAACATCTCCGCCCCAGTGATTCCGAACCTCTACATGCTGGCCGACCATGACCTCACCACCGGTTCGAACTTCAAGGCAGGAAGCGCCAGCGCTACCGGAATGTTCATCGCTGGCGACCAGATCAATATGCAGACCAGCAGTACAGGTGTATTTGGGTCGGTCGTTGCGGCCGATCAGTGCGCATCCTCGGGCTCGGGCGACATCGATGTCGTGAAGAACCCGACCATCACGTACGACAACACCGAGCAGGCACCCTTCACAGACGTTATCGACACCACCCTGTGGCTGGAGTACTAGGGCGGAGCGACCGATAGTCCGCGCGTGACCCTCCTGCTCGTCGTCGCCGGTCTGCTGGTCGGGCTTGCTGTCGGGTCGTTCGTCAACGTGCTGGTGTGGCGGGTGCCACGGGGTGAATCAATCGTCCGGCCGCGCTCGCACTGCCCCCGATGCCAAGCGGGCATCCGGCCCCGGGACGAGGTTCCTGTCGTGTCCTGGCTCTTGCTACGGGGCCGATGCCGGGACTGCGGCACGACTATCAGCCCCCGCTACCCGCTGGTCGAGGTCCTGACAGCGGCAGTCTTCGTCGTCCTCGGGTTGCGGCTGGCCGACGAGCCCCCAGCGATCCCGGCGTTCTGGTGGCTAGGTGCGGTAGGGGTGGCGCTAGCCCTCATCGACCTCGAGACCCGCAAACTTCCGAACGTGCTCACGCTGCCCTCCTATGCCGTCGGCATCGTCGGGCTGGGCCTCGCCGCACTCACTACGGAAGGCCTTACCCCCTGGCTCCGTGCGCTGCTCGGCTGCGCAGCCCTCTACGCTTGCTACTTCGCGCTCGCTTTCGCCTACCCCGCCGGGATGGGCTTCGGCGACGTGAAGCTCGCGGGCGTGCTCGGCCTCTACCTCGGCTGGCTCGGCTGGGCGAGCGTCATCGTCGGCGCCTTCGCAGGCTTCCTACTGGGCGGCGTCGTCAGCATCGCCCTCGTGCTCGCCGGCCGGGCGGGGCGCAAGAGCGCCATCCCGTTCGGGCCCTTCATGCTGGCCGGCACCCTGATCGGCATCCTCGCAGGGCAGCGCATCGCTGACGGCTACCTGCACCTCACCGTCGGCTAACACCCCGCCGGAGATCAGTTGCCACCAGAATGTCGGTTCAGACAAAGGGTGGTGCATCAGGGCCGGTCTGACTCATTGCCTTCGGCATCGCTAGAATGAGGAATCTTCCCGCTCGACAAGCACTGCGCCATGAACGGGCATCAACTCTCGGCCAGACTGAGCCGGGACCCAATTCGTGACGACCTGCTCTCCTGGCCTTGAGCCCGCAAAGCGCGACCTAGGACTTCGCCAAGGGTGGAGCCAGCTCACCAGAACGACGGCCATAGCGAAGAACCGCAGTGGTGCCATCGCTCTGGGTTCCACGAAAAGCTGCGCCTGTACCATCGCGAGTGTCAGTAGAATAGTGCGCCACGGACGGAGGCCAGCCACACGTTCCGTCAGAGCAGTCACGAGAATCAACCCTGCAACGTAGTAGTCGAATCCGGCTGGATCGAGTAACAGACGCGCGGTGCATCCTGCAGCGAAGGCGACCCGCCAATCACGCCGAATCGCGGCAACGCTTGCGGCGCACAACGCTCCAGCCAATTCGACAGAACGCCACCAGGGCGCAACGTGCGAAGCCCCCAGTCCCAAAACCCGAAGGGTCGAGTTCGGCTGCAGCGGGAAGCCATAGCTCACCGCGTGAAGGGTGGACTGGTCAGCGAGCAGGAACGGTAACCAGCATGCAGCGGGTATCGCTAGGCCGATGAAAAGTGCTCGGCGCTTGTCGTTTAGCCCCCACAGCAGAGGCAGCGCGACGACGCCCCAAGGCTTCCACGCGGCTGTCAGCCCCACTACTATTGCGGCTACTTTGCTGCGACCTTGTCCGACAGCACGCGTTGCAAGAACGAAGGTCAGTATTGTCAGCCCGTCTTCCAAATGTGGTGCTCCCCCGGCAAGAAAGGCCCAGACTTGCAGCACGGGCATGCCGAGTGCCAAAGTTCGTAGCCCTGTCTTGAGCGGAACGGTGCCCGAGTCAGCCTTGGGCACCGACCAGCGCTCCGTTTGCCACAAGAGGTACCAGCCTAAGACGGCCAGCAGGGTATGCGTCACTGACTCGCCCCAGCCCGCGGGCAGTAGGTCGACAACGCGAACTGCGACGAGCCCAGGAGGACCAGCTTGCAGGTACTTATTGGTCTCATAAAGTGAGAGCGGCATAGGCCCGAAAAGTGACCGGGCACCGCCGGTGAGCAGTGTCCAGTCAGTCGCGGAGCGGCTAAACCAAGTCTCCAGCAGCACGAAGGTCAGCAGTAACGGGTGCCGCCACCGAACGAGGGTCCACAGCCACGGGCGCGATGTCAGGGGCACCAATTCCCGAGGCACATCTGGGCATCGTCACCGAGCAGTAGGTGCTGAAGCTCCAGGACGTCACATTCGATGTCACGCGTCCTCGTGACTCGGTGACCGCGGCTCAGGTCTGTAACCCATGATCGGCATCCTCGCCGGCCAACCCATCGCCGACGGCTACCTGCACCTCACCGTCGGCTGAGCCGCCCGCCCTCGCCCTCATCTGGCAGGCGCTGCGCCCTCAAGCGGTTGGGCCAAACGGCCGAAGCCAACCGAGACACCAGCAATCCGCATGGAGCGCGGACGGCTGTCAGCCGGCGATCAGAAGGGTCACCCCGTGGCAGGACACAAAGCCGTGGGCCTCGACATCGGGACCACGTGCGTACGGGCCGCCGAGCTGTCGTGGACCCGCAACGGCGTGCGGCTCGACAAGCTGGGCCAGGTGGGCCTGCCCCCAGGCGCGGTCCGCGACGGCGAGGTCGTCGAGCCCGAAGCCGTCACCGCCGCCCTCAAGCAGCTGTGGGCGCAGGCCAAGTTCACGACGAAGAAGGTCATCGTCGGCATCGCCAACCAGAAGGTCGTCGTGCGCCAGGTCGACCTCCCGTGGATGCCGGCGGACGAGATGCGCAAGTCGCTCGCCTTCCAGGTCGCCGACGTCATCCCCATGGCCGTCGACGAGGCCATCCTCGACTACCACCCGCTCGAAGAGGTGAGGGCCGAGGACGGCGCCCGCCAGCAGCGCATCCTGCTCGTCGCCGCTGGTCGCGAGATGGTGTCGAGCACGCTCGCCGCGATCACAGCCGCGGGCCTGCATCCGGCGATGGTCGACCTCACCCCGTTCGCACTCATGCGCTCGCTCGGGGCCTCCGACAGCCTCGGGCTCGCCGGCAGCGCGGAGGCGCTCGTCGAGGTCGGGGCGAGCATCACCAACATCGTCGTGCACCAGGGCGGGGTGCCGCGCTTCGTCCGCATGCTGCTGCAGGGCGGCGCCGACATCACCAAGTCGCTGTCGGACCAGATGGGCATCTCCGGCGACGAGGCCGAGTCGCTCAAGCTGACGTCGACGCTGCCCAGTGACGCCGGAGGGGTCGGAGCGGACCCGGCGTCCCGCGTCCTCGAGACCGCCGCATCGGCGTGGATCGAGGAAGTGCGCGGCTCGCTCGACTACTACCTGGCCCAACCCGACGCCGTCCGCCTGGACCGCATCGTGCTCTCCGGCGGCGGCGCCCAGCTGCGCGGCCTGGCGTACCGGCTCGCGATGGCGACCGGCACGCCCGTCGACCCGGCGCAGCCGATCTCCCGGGTCACCGTCGGCAGCACCGGACTGTCTGAGCAGCAGATCGCCTTCCTTGAGCCGCTGACGAGCGTGCCGGTCGGCCTCGCCCTCGGAGCCGCCGCGTGACCGCCGTGATGCAAGAGCACGAGTACGTCGAGGCGCCCGCGATCCTCGCCCCACGCGAGCCGGTGCGGCTGCCGCACGTCAACCTGCTCCCACCCGAGATCATCGAACGACGGGCTCTGACCAAGCTCGGCCGAGGGTTGGGCGTGGTTGTGCTCGCCGCGGCGCTCCTGGCCGGGTTTCTTTGGTACGAGGCCGGTTCGGGGCGCGATGCGGCCCAGACCCGCGTCGACGCCGCTCAGGCCGCGGGCACCAAGCTGCAGGCCGAGCAGACACGTCTCGCTCCCGCCCAGCAGGCCCTGGCCGCTGCGCAGCAGTCGCAGCAGACGCTCAAGGCGGCGATGGCCAACGAGGTCCTGTGGTCGCGCTACCTGGAGGAGGTCAAGCTGAAGCTGCCGAAGTCCGCGCGGCTGTCGAACATGGTGCTGGGCTCGGCCTCAGCCGGGGCCACGTCGGGCACCTCGACGCCCGCGGCCGGCGCGAGCACCCCCGCTGCCGGTACGAGCACTCCTGCCACCGGTGCGACGGGAACCTCGACAAGCACCGGGGCGACCGGCACCACCGGGACCGCGGCCGGACCCGCCGTCATCAACTCGGCCACCTTCACCGGCACGGCGAAGGACCAGTACGCGGTGGCTGACTGGCTGCAGAACCTCACCCTCGTCCCCGGCTTCACCAACCCGTACCTGACGAGCACCACCGCCTCGTCCGCGACCGGCACGGCGTCCGCGCTGGTGACCTTCACCGTCACGGTCGACATCACTGCCGATGCCCTGTCCCACCGATACGACGACGTGGCAGGAGGCTGACAGTGACGCGCCGACAGCAGCTCATCGCAGGGTGCGTAGCGCTCTGCCTCGTCATCCTCGCCGGCAGCTGGTTCCTGCTCGACAAGCCGCGCAAGCAGGCCGTCGCTGACCTGCAGGCCAAGGCCGCGCAGCAGGAGAGCACCAACGCCTCGACGCGCACCCAGGTCGCCGTGCTGCGTGACGTGGCCGCCCGCCTGCCCGCGGCACAGAAGCAGGCCGCCGCACTCGGCAACCGGGTACCGAAGTCGCCCGAGCTGGTCTCGCTGATCCGCCAGCTGACCGATGCCGCGGCGCACTCGGGCGTCGACCTGCAGGGCATCACCCCGACGAAGCCGACGGCGCTGCCGGTGGCGCCCGGGCTCTCCAGCATCGGACTGACGCTGATGGTCAAGGGCGACTACCCAAGCCTGGAGCAGTTCGAGACACAGGTCGAGGACCTGAAGCGCTCCTTCCTCGTCACCGGGCTCACCGTTGCCGGTGGCGCGGCCGGCGCGAGTAGCAGCGGCACCGCCTCGACCAGCTCGAGTGCCGGGGCCGCCGACAAGCGCCTCACCGAGACGATCACCGGTCAGGTCCTGACCGGCAGCCCCACCGGGTCGGCGGCCGTCCGCCCGTCGACGCCGAAGTCCTCGTCGACACCGACGTCCTGATCCGGAAGGCTTGTCATGGCTCGTCACGCTGAGAAGGCCCCCGCCACCGCCCGGGACCCGAAGATGCTCGCTCTGGTGGGTGCGGGGGCACTGGCCCTCGTCGCGCTGCTGTTCTTCGTCGTGATGCCGATGCTGACTGGCGGATCGAGCAGCAGCACGGGATCGACCGGGGCTGCGAGCCTTCCGCGGCCGCGGGCAGTGCCCAAGGCGACGGCCACCCCGCGGCCGCCTGCCGCCGCGGCGGCCCCCGCGGTGATCGACGCGGGGGACGCGACGCGCAACCCGTTCGCCCCGCTGCCGCAGGAGGCCGCCGCGGCGGCTACGGCTGCCTCGACGGCGAGCGGCTCGACGGGCTCGCCGCCGACTACGAGCTCGACCGGCTCCTCCGGCACGACATCAGGGTCGACGAGCACGAGCGGATCGACGAGGACGGCGACCGGCTCCGGCTCCGGCTCGTCGAGCTCAGTGCCCGCCGCCACCCCGACAACGGGGACCAGCACCACGCCGACTACGGGCACAACCCCGAAGGCGACTTCGGTGACCGTGCGCTTGCTAGCAGTCGAAGGGGCCAAGGCGCGCATGGAGATCGGCGGCAAGGACGTGACGGTGAAGGTCGGCGACACGGCACAGGGTTTCAAGATCACCAAGATTAGCCTCGATGGCGTGCTGCTGGAGTACAAGGGCGCCGAAGCCGCGCTGGCACCGGGGGAAAGCCAGAACTTTTAGTTAGCAGCGTTCTCCTTCACGATCGCGTACCTTAACCACGGATTTCTTCCGACGGGCTGAAGGATCGCGTGGATACAAGCATCGTCTTTGCTGCTGACGCTCCTGGTGCGACCCTCTCCTACCGGGTGCAGCGGGGCGAACTTGTGCGTCTGGCCAGGGGGGTGTACTCCACAGCTGCCGAGGTCGACCCTGCCATCACGGTGAAGCGCGAGTGGCACACCATCGCGGGCGGGCTGCTGCCTGGTGCTGTCATCACGGACAGGTCGGCTCCGGTCGGCGGACCGCTGCGGGGCACTCTCTACCTGGCTCACGACCGTCGCGAGCGGGAGATCCCCCTGCCGGGGCTCACTCTTTCTGTCCGGCGCGGAGCCGGCCCCCTGCCCGGCGACATACCGCTACCCGGTGGCCTCTTTCAGGCGAGCAAGGGCCGCGCGCTCGTCGAGAATGCCCGCGAGTCCCGTGCGCGGGGTCAGCGTGAACGGCGGACGCTCGACGCGAGCGAACTGGATGACTGGGTCGACCGGCTGCGGCACATCGACGGTGAAGACCGACTTGCGACATACCGCCAACAGGCAGAGCAACTCGCAGAGGCTCTGGGAACGCCGGCACGCGGCGTGCGACGCCTGTCCCAGGTGATCGGTGCCGCGCTCGGCACGCGGCAGGTGACATCACCGTCGCGCGCGCTCAGCGCCCGGCAGGCGGGCCGACCCTATGATCAGGACCGCCTTCGCCTGTTCGAGCGGCTGGTCGAGGCGCTGCGGGAGTCAGCCCCCCAGAACCGGCCGGTGAACAATCCACAGGCCGACCGCTACCGCCATCTGCCCTTCTTCGAGGCGTACTTCTCGAACTTCATTGAGGGCACAGAGTTCGAGTTGCCGGAGGCGCTCGACGTCGTCTACGCCGGCAGGCAGATCGCCGGTCGCGCGGCGGACAGCCACGACCTGCTCGGCACCTACCGCGTCGTCGCCGACCTCTCCGGAATGTCGGTGGCGACCTCAGATCCTGACGAGTCCCTGCAGCTCCTGCGTTCGCGTCACGACACGATCATGGCTGGGCGGCCGGACAAGCGGCCGGGCCTGTTCAAGCAGGCCGCCAACCGAGCGGGCAGCTCCCTGTTCGTGCTGCCGGCACTGGTCGAGGGCACCCTTCGAGCTGGCCTCGAGCACGTCCACGCATTGGACACCGCATTTGAGCGCGCCGTCTTCGTGATGCTCGTTGTGTCCGAGGTTCACCCCTTCGACGACGGCAACGGCAGGGTGGCCCGCGTGATGATGAATGCCGAACTGGTGCAAGGGGGCCAGTCGCGCATCATCGTCCCAACCGTCTTCCGCGACGACTACCTGGGTGGGCTCCGACGGCTAACCCGGCAGGCTGACCCGAGCGTATTGATCAAGTCACTGCGCTACCTGCACGACTACACCTCACGCATCGACTTCGAGACGACCGAGGAAGCGACCCGGGCGCTGACCGTGACAAACGCCTTCAACGAGCCGGACAGCAGCGACCGGCTCCAGTTGCCCGACAGGTACGAGCCGGAGTCAGCCGGCTAAGCCGGTAATCGCGCTCACGGCCCGCAGGCGGCGACGTACTCCGTCCCGCACAACACGAGTGACCCCGCTACCGGCAGGACCCCGGTCGAGTTCAGCACGCTCGGCAAGCCGATCTTAACGCGGAGGGGCGAAAGAGTTACCCGCTGACCTGGACGTAGCTGGTTGCCGCTTGTGATGACTCCGACGCCGGTGTGTGAGCTCAAAGGGGATGTCAACTTGAATGCGGCCCTTGCCACCGTCGTAGATGTAGTTATTCACGATGGAGTCGCAGGGCTGTGGCACCCCCGGACCACACCAGTTGTAGGTCCGATAGGAGATGCGACCATTGCCCGCGGCGTCGACACTCACCGAGACGCCGTGGTGGTAGTACGAGCCCTTGAAGTACGAGACCGGAGCGCCGCAAGCGGAAGCGACGCCGCTGAGGGCTAGGACGGCAGCGGCGACGCAGGTTGGAACCAATCGTCTTCTCATCGTGACTCCAGTAGCGGGGCGGGGTGGCCGAGTAGCGGCCACACGTGGCTCAGTAGCCCTTCCAGGTAATCTTCTTCGCGCCCGTGGCACACGTCCAGGCGGTGTATGCCATCCCCTGCGGGTAGACGGCGTGGCCGAGGCAGAAGAAGCCCTGTGACGAGTAGTAGTTGCGCGACACGTACTTGGACGCATACACGACCGACCGTGCAGTTGTGCAATTGACCCCGGTCGCGACAATGTCGGCTGCGACCCAGTCCGTCTGTGGGGCGAATGCAACGCTCTGGCACCTCACTGGCGCGGGTGCACACGCAGCGGCGGGCAGGCCGATGGCAGCCGCGATGACACCAGCGCCTACTGCAGTTGTGGAATAGCGGGTCTTTGCGGTCACGGTTCTCCCCATCGTGCGGCGGACGCCGACTTCTGTTGTAGACCGGTCCGAACGGCCCGGTGCCGCTTTCTGGACAAATTCACCCGGTCGGCCCAGGCCTCCGGGTCGCAAGCATCCCCACCGCAGCCACTAGCAGGCCGGGAAGCAGTAGGTCCCTCGTGCGACTGCTCGAGGCGAGGAAGAGGGTGTCGCCCTCGAACCTGACCTGCCCAGCCGACCGTGCCACGATCAGCGCACCTGGGATGACGTGCGCTGGGACTTCCCAAATGTGGGTGCGAACCGGGCGAGTGGTGGGCGTGGTCAGGTCGATGGTGCAGATGCATCGGGCGAATGGCACCGGGCCGGCCAGGATCCCCAACCTGCCGCTTTCGTTCGTTCAGCGGCGCGGCCACCCTGGGGTCAACAGGTGGGGGTAGGCCCCCGGACCGCGAAGCCTCACAAGCCCGGGCGGCGGTTCTACGACGAGGCTCCACGGTCCTTACGACGATCACGGTCCTCGCGCAGGACGTGGACCGCAACACCAAAAGGCACAGTGCCACCGGCACGTCTCCCGGCTCGGTCCAGAACGTCCTCCAGGGTTGGGCTACTTGCCTCCGCGATCAGCCGGCCACGTAGGTACTCCTGCAGCGACTGGTGCGCCGCCCGGGCTCGCCGGTGAAGGACTGCGTGCGTCTCGGGAGGTACGTCCTTGATGCGCAGGCTTGGCATCGCGCCACTGTGGCGCCGCCAGCGTGCACACTGCAACAGGCTTGGCGCCCCGGCGCCCGTGCGCGTGCTGTCCACAGCCAGGCGCCGCTGCGAGGCGCGTCACCCACGCCTTCTGCGAGACTGGGCCTATGCTGCGCTGGTTGACCGCGGGGGAGTCGCACGGCCCCGCCCTCGTCGCCACGCTCGAGGGGCTGCCCGCCGGGGTGCCGACGACCACAACCGACATCGGCGATGAGCTCGCCCGCCGCCGCCAGGGCTACGGCCGCGGTGCGCGGATGGCGTTCGAGCGCGACGAGATCGAGGTGCTGGGCGGTGTCCGTCACGGTCTGACCATGGGCGGACCGGTCAGCCTCGTCATCCGCAACACCGAGTGGCCCAAGTGGTCGGAGGTGATGAGCCCCGACCCGGTCGACGCCGAGCAGCTCGCCGAGCTCGCCCGCAACCGGCCGCTCACCCGCCCGCGGCCCGGTCACGCCGACCTCGTCGGGATGCAGAAGTACGGCTTCGACGACGCCCGTCCGGTGCTCGAGCGGGCATCGGCCAGGGAGACAGCGGCCCGCGTCGCGCTCGGCTCCGTCGCCCGCTCCTTCCTGCGCGAGGTGCTGGGGGTCGAGGTGCTGAGCCACGTCGTCAGCCTCGGCGGCATCGCCGTGCCGGACGGCGCCCCGCTGCCCGGGCCCGATGAGCTGGCACGCATCGACGCCGACCCGATGCGCTGCGCCGATCCCGGGACCGCCAGCGCGATGGTCGGCGAGGTCGACCTCGCCAAGCGCGAGGGCGACACCCTGGGCGGCGTCGTCGAGGTGCTCGTCTACGGGCTGCCGCCAGGGCTCGGCAGCCACGTGCACGGCGACCGGCGGCTCGACGCGCGTCTCGCGGGGGCGCTCATGGGGATCCAGGCGATCAAGGGCGTCGAGGTCGGCGACGGCTTCGAGCTCGCCCGCCGCCGCGGCTCGCAGGCGCACGACGAGATCGAGCGGGACCCGGCGACCGGCGCGCTCACCCGCGTGACCGGGCGCTCCGGCGGCACCGAGGGCGGCATGTCGACGGGTGAGGTGCTGCGAGTGCGCGCCGCGATGAAGCCGATCTCGACCGTGCCGCGGGCGCTGCGGACGGTCGACGTCGCCACTGGCGAGGCTGCCGTCGCCATCAACCAGCGCTCCGACGTGTGCGCGGTGCCCGCCGCGGGCGTGGTCGCCGAGGCGATGGTCGCGCTCGTGCTCGCCGACGCCGTCCTCGAGAAGTTCGGCGGTGACTCGGTGGCCGAGACGCGCCGCAACGCCGAGGCCTACCTGAAGACGGTCGCCGGGCTGTGAGGACGCACCGGTGACTCCCGTGCTCGTCCTCGTCGGTCCGCCTGGCGCGGGCAAGACGACCGTCGGCGCGCTCGTCGCCGAGGCGCTCGGCGTCCAGTTCCGTGACACCGACCAGGTGGTGGAGGCGGTCGCCCGCAAGCCGGTGTTCGACGTGTTCGTCGACGACGGCGAGGACACCTTCCGGGCGCTTGAGCGCGAGGCAGTGGCGCGCTCGCTCGCCGAGCACGACGGCGTCCTCGCGCTCGGCGGCGGCGCCGTCCTCGCCCCTGACACTCGCGCCGCGCTCGCCGGCCACCGGGTGGTGTCGCTGACGGTGGGGCTGTCGGATGCGGTCAAGCGGGTCGGGATGGCCCGCGACCGGCCCCTTTTGATCGACTCCCCCCGGGCACGGATGTCGGCGATGATGAAGGAGCGCGCCCCGCTCTACGCCGAGGTCGCGGGCATCACCGTCGACACCTCCGGCCGCGCCGCCGACGACATCGCGCAGGAGGTGCTGGCATGGACCTCGTCCGCATCCCGGTGACCCCGCCCGGCACTCCGGCGTACGACGTGGTCGTCGGCTCCGGGCTGCTGGAGGAGATCGTCGAGGCGGTGCGGGGTGCGACGCGCGTGGCGGTGGTCCATCCCCGGGCGCTGCGCGCAACCGCCGACGCGATCAAGCCCGAGCTGCCGGCAGAGGCGCATCTGGTCGAGGTGCCCGACGGCGAGGAGGCCAAGACGCTGCAGGTCGCGGGCTACTGCTGGTCGGTGCTGGGCTCGGTCGGCTTTACGCGCGACGACGTCGTGCTCGGGCTCGGCGGGGGAGCGGTCACCGACCTCGCCGGCTTCGTCGCGGCGACCTGGCTGCGCGGGGTGCGGGTGGTGCAGGTGCCGACGACGCTGCTGGCGATGGTCGACGCCGCCGTCGGTGGCAAGACGGGCATCAACACCGACGCCGGCAAGAACCTCGTCGGCGCCTTTCACCAGCCCGCTGCGGTGCTGTGCGACCTGGCGACGCTCGAGACGCTGCCGGCGCACGACTTCGCCGCCGGGCTCGCCGAGGTGGTCAAGGCAGGGTTCATCGCCGATCCCGACATATTGCGGCTGCTCGAGGCCGACCCCACCGGCCGCGCTGCCCTGCCGGAGCTGATCGAGCGCTCGATCCGGGTGAAGGCCGAGGTTGTCAGCGCCGACCCCAAGGAGGCCGGTCGCCGCGAGATCCTCAACTACGGCCACACGCTGGGGCACGCGGTCGAGAAGGTCGAGCGCTACCACTGGCGGCACGGCGCCGCCGTCTCCGTCGGGCTCGTCTACGCGGCGGCGCTCTCGCGGCTGGTGGCCGGGCTCGATGATGCGACCGCCGACCGGCACCGCACGCTGCTTGAGCGCATCGGTCTGCCGACCAGCTACCCCGCCGACCGCTGGCCCGCCCTGCTGGACGCGATGAGAATCGACAAGAAGAGCCGTGGGACCCGGATGCGCTTCGTCGGGCTCAGCGGGCTCGCGCGGCCGGTGATGCTCGACGACCCCGACCCCGGCCTGCTGACCGCCGCCTACAGCGAGGTCACCGGGTGACCCGGGTGCTGGTGCTGAACGGTCCGAACCTCGGCCGGTTGGGAAGCCGGCAGCCGGAGATCTACGGCTCGGCGACTCACGACGACCTCGTCGCCGCGTGCAAGGAGACCGCCGCGGAGCTGGGGCTGGAGGTCGAGGTGCGCCAGACCGACGACGAGGCGACGATGCTCGGCTGGCTGCACGAGGCCGCCGACGCCGGCTCGCCCGTGGTGCTCAACGCCGGTGCGTGGACGCACTACTCCTATGCGGTACGCGACGCGGCGGCCGCGCTGACCGCGCCGCTCGTCGAGGTCCACATCTCCCAGATCGCCGCGCGGGAGGGGTTCCGGCACCATTCGGTGGTGTCGGAGGTTGCGACCGGCACCATCACCGGGCTGGGGATCGACGGGTACCGGCTGGCGCTAAGGGCGCTGGCGAGCCGGTAGCAGCTGGCGGCTGCGTCGGTTGGCGTTCGTGTCCGCGACACGCTGGGACGTTGAACCGGATGGTCAACCTGAGGCCGGTTATGGGCTGCTTATGGAGTCGTCGAGCAGGAGCCTCGCCCCTGGTAGCTCTGCAGCTGCTACCTGGCGGTCGTTCGTCAGCAGGCTGGCACCTCTGTGACGAGCCGTGGCGGCAACTATGGCGTCGGGCAATCGCAGCCCGCTCCTCGCCCGCGCATCGGCAGCGAGCGCGGCTATGTCTGCTGTCAGCGGGACGAGGGTGAGCCCCGGCAGAGTCTCGAGCGCCCGACGCAGAGCTTCAGCGCGGCGGGGCTGCCCGTCGCCGTACGGCCTGACCATCAGTTCAGCGAGGGCAAGTGTTGGGATAGCGAGGTCGAGGCGGCCGGCCACGGCTGGGCGGAAGACGTGTTGGTCGAGCCAGCGTCCACGGCGGGTGTCCGGTTGATCAAGGTAGTAGATCAGGCAGTTGGTATCGAGGACCAGTGACTCCGCAAGGCTCACAGGTCCCATTCCGATCGCAGGGCACGTTGTTCCGCTACGGGATCAGCGCCGTGCCACAGGCCGCGCCCCGCCTCGCTCAAGCGCCGTAGGGGATCGGCGTCGACGCGTTCCAAGATCAGACGCCCCTCCTCGTCCAGCTGCGCGTCAAGAAGATCGCCGTCTTGGACCCCCATGCGGCGTCGTAGCGAGGCCGGGATGACGATTTGCGCGCGCTTTCCAACTCTGACGTTCACGTCAGACATCTTACGTTTATGTCAGACATGGCTGCGCGTCCTCTCCAACAGTGAGTTCGGACCCGAGACCCGGACGCCCGTAGACTCAGCCTCTGACCCGCCGCGCCAACCCAGCGGCCGATTAACCCCCCGGCCCCCCGACGACACGCAGGAGCCTTCGCGCACGTGGCCACGACTAACGACCTGAAGAACGGGCTGACGCTGAACCTCGACGGCCAGCTGTGGGGCGTCGTCGAGTTCCAGCACGTCAAGCCCGGCAAGGGCGGCGCGTTCGTCCGGACCACGCTCAAGAACGTCACCACCGGCAAGGTCGTCGACCGCA
>JAABVA010002515.1_pt1 | contig 18176 bp, 14 predicted proteins | sample 5560331 | NCBI WGS metagenome assembly JAABVA01 (sample SAMN12812661, study PRJNA571458) | rock metagenome | isolation source: Antarctica rocks | place: Antarctica: Victoria Land, Mt New Zealand sud | collected 2016-01-07 | reverse complement strand
AGATCTTTGTTCAGTTCAGACTTTCTTAAAGATAATAGTTTTATTATAGATGAGCAACTGATTTTTAAGATAATTGACAGTATTTATGATCTTAACTCAGAAATAATTAAATAGTTTGACATTCAGTAGCATGAAATTCTTCATTGTATGAAGTGTTCTTCAGTAACACTCTGATACAGAGTTATGTTAAACTCTTTTCTTTATCAATATACATTTATACAATCTTCACTTCAAACTCAATCTATACTTATTGTAATTACATCTTAAACTTATTAAAGAACTGATTCTTTCTCTTAAGAAATAGTATTTATAACTTTTGCATGTAGTTGTTAATTAGTACTGCAGCATACAAACTATATACAAAAAATGATGAATTATGTAATTCTTAAAGATCAGTACATATACATTTTAACTGTTTAGTGATGATTTACATTCTCTTATGATGTATGATCTTCATCTATTTACTGACTACACAGAGCTTACAAACTTCACTGAATAATTTATATTTATATAAATCTTTTAATTAAGAATCTTCTTATTTATCTATCTTATTCTCTTCACTCAGTCTCACTTCATCATTCTTGCTCACTGTATCATTAATATTATTATTGCTTTCAGTTACAGATAATAAATCAACTTCAGTGATAATTTGATTTGTGTATTTAATTTATATAATACTTAAATACACAAGCTAACAGTGTCATAACTGTAGTTTCTTAATAGATGCACATAAGAAGCTAAATTAATCTTGTTGTTATTCTTGTTCTAATGTATTCTGTATGATCATGATGATATTTCTTCTCATTATATTAAGAATAAACAAGTTTTCAATACACTGTGCACTGACTATAATGTGTTCATCTTTTATAAGTGTCATCTTACTGTTTTTATCTTAATAGATAACATCATTGTGTTGTAACTGTTTAAGTAATATAAGATTTAATATATACTCAGAAATAAAAACAACATCTTGTAACAAAAGATTTTTTGTCTTTATATAAATCTTTATATCTACTCACTTTATTGCTGTTATCATTTCTTCATTCATGACTTCAATAATATGAACTGATAATAGTGAAGAGATCTCAGCAATTTATAATGTATATAAATGCTTTAAAGTCAATATATCAGTTATATAAATTGCTTTGAGTGCTGAACAGTATGTTGAGACATTCTTTATTATATATTGATGACTTCAGATCACTGTCATTATTATTATTATACTTAGTTACTTTCTGCACTCTGTGTTTAAACTTTTAATCTGTATTGTAGCTGACAGTATCTCATTACTTTATGAAATCATTTGTATAACATTTTCATTTAATGCAATTGTAAATGTAATGCTCTAACTCTCTGCAGTTATAGCACTCAGTTTCTCTCATAAATTATTTATATTCTTATATAATAAGAATTCAATCTAACTTAACATCAACTTCTCTGTTTACTTTAATTCATACTTCTTCAGAGAATAAGATCTGTTGAGTATTTATCATTGTTACTTCTTTTTAATTCAATAAATGATTCTTTTATAAGTTATATTTCTCTAACAGTTCTTTAAGTACTGTTATTAAAGCTATATTGTCTTATACATCTTATTCAACAAATACTGCTGCTTTAATCTTCTTAATTAGACTGTTTATCTCATTAAAATATGTATTAATTGACTTCTCATAATCTAAAACTTTAATCATAAATAAATATAATAGTAAAGAATGTAATTCTATATAAACAACATCTTGTTCTATCTGCATACAAGTCATATAAAGTCATTCTCATATCTTTAAGAATTCATCAGTATTCTTTACATTCTTAAATAAATCATCAATAATTTCATTCTTAATAATCTTGATCACTTTAGCTGCATCTTGTTCATAATTAGTTATTTGAGCAGCAGTATTTTCATTTATATAATTGCTTATAACAATGTCTTAAAAGTCTTTCTTCTTAAGTGTAAGCATTATCATGTTAAATCATCTTATTCAGTTCTTTATTTTCTTCAGTTTCTTCTCTCTTTAAATAATATTAAATTCATTATTAAACATCTTAACTTAGAGCAATTGAATCTGAACAGTTTTCTTTGCTTTTTTTGTACAACTTAATGAGAACTTTGTTGTTTATATGATTGTGCTCATTAAACTTATAATTTTATAAATAGTTGTGACTAAAGTGAGTATTTAAGCATATAGTAGTAGATATACACTATACAAGTATGTGTAATGTAAACTCTGCAAGCTATGAAGAATACATTAGATCATATAAAAAAGATTAAATGCATCTTATTTAAGCAGTCTTACTAAGTTACTTCTTTATACTCTGAGTACTTAAGTCTAGACACTATATCTAACAGTTATAATTAATTCTTCAAAGTATTTTTAAATATATTCATTATAGTTGTTTTTGCATTTCAATGTTGTTAAAATCTCTAAATTACATTTATCTTTGACTGAAATCTAAACTCAAAGTGACATTAAATAAACATACTGTTTAAGAAAAGATATTAAAAAAACAGACTGCTTATCTTTTTATATTAAATATAAAAATTCTTCATCTTTTAAATATTCTTAATCAAAATAAAAGTTATGCTGTTGTCAAAGTTCACTGTGTTGCTGAAGAGCTTAATGATAATATAAATAAAATAATGAATAATAAGAAAATTTTTAAAAATATTTTAAATCTTAATTCTCTTCTAAAATCAATGAGTTCTAATTTCTTCATAAATTTTAAGCTTTCTTCTTAAATTGCTGAAGTATTCTTATATAATTAAGTAAGTTTTCTTAAAATTTTCATATGCTTTTCAAAGCATCATATTCTTTTCATTTAATAAGATAATAAGCTTTCTCATTAATCATTTTCTTTTTTAGAATGTTCTCAACTTTATATTTAATTTTAAGTTCAACAGACATTAATGTAATTTAAATTGATATGAACTGACTATATTATTGAAGTATTGATATGTAAAATACTAAGTATATTTACATTTTCTAAGATAAATCTAATTTGTAACTTAATTTCTTAATGTTTCTTTTAATCATAAATGACTCAATATTTTTATTTATGAGTTTCTTGCTCTTCTTTTTCATTCATATATTGTTTATTTATAAATATATCTTTTTCTCAATCTTATATAATTTTATCTCTGTTATTCATTTCTTTTGTTTCTCAATTCTCTTTAAAGTAACCATTAAGTCAAGCTGACTCAGCAGATTTTGTAACTTAATTTAATCTGACTTTAAGTTAAGTCAGAAATCTTAATCTATTAAGTTAAGTTAAAGTTAAGATCTTAACTCTAGTCTGACTTACAGGTTATGTAAGTCATGCATAAGTGAATGTATAGTGCATAAAGTATGCATAAGTGAGTGTATAACACATAAAGCATGTATAAATGCATATATGATGTGTATATTATGCATAAAGTAATGTGTGCAATAGAAATAAGTGATAGAATTAATCTATAATTAGTATATTTTTATGTAAACTAGTCTGATTAGAAAGCTTACTTACTTAATATATACTATTATATTTAGTACAAGTAACTCAACTCAACTCTAGCCTGACTCTGACTTTAGTGTAAGTCAGATTAGAGTCAGAAATTTTAACTTATGAGTTAAGTTAATATTTACTTTAATTCTCTTTATAAAATCAATATATAGTTTCTTAAGCTCTGCAATATTTAATATTGCTTTTTAACTTTAAGATCTATGCATTTGTGAGTTTCATTAAATCTTTAAATAATATTCATAATTTACTTTAAATAATGTCTTTCTTATGATTTCATTTCATGCATTATTGTTCATAAACTGTACTATAAACAGCAGTTATACTCAATTATTCTATTTTACATTGATATAATGTTACAAGTATATCTTAACTGTTTAATTTATTTATTTACTTTGTTTATCTATCTATAAATAATATATTATTAACATTTTATGTTTTATTTTAAGTTCTACTGTAAACATTTCTCAAAACTTATTTATAAATAATTTATCTTTATTAATAATAAATTTCTTTAATAATTTATAATTGCTAATCAATTCTTGCAGTATAATGTACATTAATATTAATGCTGTTGCAGTTTCTTTAAACAAAATAAATATTATATATTTCATTAATCTATTTACTATAATCAATATACTGTTGAATCTGACTTTTTGTTAGATGCTCATCACTGTTTAGTCTTGCAATTATTCTCTATCTACTTAGATAAATTGTCTATTCAGTTATCTTGTTGCTTTTCTTTAATCTGTTGACATCATCACTAAAATGTCATCATGACTTCTCACTAAATGAGTATATAGCCTGATCTTATGCTCAGAAGAATCAAGCAAGCTTTACACTCTTATTATTTTGATAGTATCAATCAGTTAATTCATAATGATTTTATTCATCAGACTTTAAGTGCTCTATTTATCTCTTTGTCATCAGCTCTCAATAGTTTAAAGCATTCATTGATGTCAGCTATTATAATCTAAACAATAGGCATCTTGCTGTTGTGAACTGTGTCATTAATACAAGTTAAAATCTTATTTTATCTTATAAATCTCTTAATTCATTCATCTTCTTATCTCAATAGTCTTTTCTCTTCCTCAAGTCTTTCATGAGTAATTCATCATCACTAGATACTGAAACAGTTACTTTAATAAGATAAATTGTGTGCTTTGCTGCTACTGAAGCCTCAATGATTGAAAAGATTAATGTACAGACTTTATGTCTTGCACAACAAGTCAGCAGTTAGTACTTCATCATTTCTCTGTCTTCTATCTCTGAGAATCAAGCTATTAAACATCAAGAAAGAAGTACTGATCTAAAAGATCTATATTCACCTAATTGAGTTATTAACTCTCAGAAATTCAAACAAGTTATAATCATCTTTAAAAAGACAATCTCAAGTCTTAGAAAGAACATCTCATCAGACATAAGCTCAGCTGAAAAGATCACTGAATCTTAAATCTTAGAAACATCTTAAGTTAAAATATCTAATATAACTAATTCTCAATCAGAAGAACCTGTCTTTATCAGTCAGAATTAACTTTAAATTATCATCATTAATGTTGTAAAGACAGTCTTAGAAGCTGATTACAAGAACTGTGAGCAGTAACTGAACTTAGATAATTCTGTTAATTGTTTTTAACAAGACAATTTAGACTTTTTTGATTCACACTAAGATGAAGATCATGACATAGAATTTGTTAACAAGAACATATATTACTGAAATGTCTACAGCTTTGTGAAAAATGCTTAAGATGTAGCTGATGTTAAAGATATAAACACTGTTTAAGTTAGACTTTATACTTATCTTTAAGATATAATGATGAAGTGATACTGCTCTCAATTAAGTAATGTGAAATGAACTGACCTAAAAGATGAAAATGATATAGAGTATTGAAAGAAGACATTGATTAATTGATTTAAAAAGAGTTATAATGATGCTTTTTATGTTCTTTAAAAGACTAAATACAGTCTAACTGATGCTCAAAACAAGAGATCATTGATCAGCTACATTTATAATGTTATTAGATACATAAAATTACTTAATGCTTCAACAGTATATACTCAGCTTATCTAAGCATACAACAATCTAAATTTAGACCTCACAAGAAACATTAATGAGTCAACATCTACTACTATCATCATGCAGTTCATTGAGTCTATGAAAGTTAAATAAAATGTATGAAAAGAAAGTCTCATAAAACACTAAAATGACAGATTTGAATTCAGATATTAGTCAGAACAGTTAGATTGTGATAAATAAGATTAATTTAACAATTTAAGTTGTCTCAGAGACAATTTCTTTCATTAAGAGATTTACATTAACAAAAATGTGTCTTTTCAGTCATTCTTTTGTTCTCAAGACTCTTCTTATTAATCTTTTTAATTTAATCAGCCTTATACTTCTTATCAGTTTCAGAATTAGAATCAGAATCAGAATGCTTATTAATTTAATTAGCAGTATTAATACTTTTTACACAGAAATGCTTTCATCTTACTGATGTCAAAACAGTCACTTTAAATCATTAGTGAAAATGAATAAAGAAGAAATAAGTCTTAGAAGTGTGACAATATGCAGTGCTTGTATAGAGAAGATAATTAAGAAAACAATAGCTGAGTTTAAAGTTATATGAAGAATATGATGATCAGTATGAGAATGAGTATGATGATTAAGATGATTAAGATAGAAGCTGAGAGAATTAAAATGACTATGACTATAATGAGTATGAAGATTCAGAAGAACAACAGCTAAATTGTGATTTGTAAAGAACATTAAAATGAAGAGAAAAAGAATTAAATTAATATACATTATGTTGTCTTGTCTGAAGTATCAGTCTGTTTATCTATTGTATGATATAAGTGTCACAAATGTCAAGCTGAATTTTTGTCTAACAACACTCTTCACATATACATTTAAGATGCAAAATGCAAGAAGTCTTAAGTCTAAAAAATGACTCTTAAATCAGAACTCATTATCATAATTTCTACTTTTAAGAAAGCTTCTAAAACAGAATATAACTTTCATTAATGACATTACATCACTGCATTAGTCAGCTTAACTAAGACTGAAATAGCTACATCAATATGTCTTCATTCAAGCTGTATGATGATTCTTATTGATAAAGAATATCTTCAGAAAGATTCACTCTTCACTATAATACTACAGCTTGAAAAATCAATATCAGTGTGAAACATAAATGAAATGTATATCTTTAATTAATACATCTTAATTAATCTATTTCTTCATGACACTATGAAAGACAAATCAACATATACACATCTTACACTCAAAGCTCATCTTGTTAATAGTCTTAAGATAAAGCTACTATTAAAAATGAATGTTTTAGGCTCTGAACAATTTTCTTTTAATTTTGATCTTAAGACAATCAAAATCAGTAGCTATAAGAACCTTGAGCTATTCTTGAAAATTGAAGCTTGAGACAAAACATATATAAAATAAATAGTGAAAGCTAAAGAACACATAGTCATTCTGCATAATAATGACATAATGCTAGAACTCTGATTTCAGTATGCTTTAAGACTGTATTGATGAATAGAGACTACATGTTGTTATTTAGTCAGAAAGAAATAGATAATCTTTTTATAAATGTTAATTTCAGTTTCTTATCAGTAAACAACTACTCTGAAAGATCAATCATCTTTAATTATCACTTGTGAATAAATCTATTGCAAGATACAATTGAGAAAGAATGCTATCTAGTTAAAACTGAACAGCACTATCTTCAATCAGAACAGACAGTTTCTCAAAGTTTCTTTGAATCTGAAACAACATTATTTAATGAGATCATGATCTACAGAAATGAACAAATCATTTAAAAGATAATAAAGATTATTTAAGTCTTTCTGAATCTTTGAACAGATCATGATCAAATAATTGACATCTTAAAAAAGAATTATATGAAAATCTCACTTAAGAATGACTAAAAGAAATTTTCTTAACTTAAGAAAGTTTACTCTCTTGAATTTAAGAACTGTGAGATAGTAAATTAGAAGTTTAATTGTCTTTACAGTTAAAATAAGATGCACTGAACTGCTGAAAACACTCTGTTTGACTATTCAGTCTTTGTTGTTTGAAAGATGATGTATATTAATTTAGAGAAGACTTCTCTTTGAAAAGAATGTGTAGTAATGAACATAAGAGCTCTTAATAAAATCATGAAACTCAATATGTACTCTTTACTGCTGCAGTCAGACATTATATTAGCTGTTTGAGATGCATTGTACATTTTGACAGTTAACTGTACAGACTTCTTCTATTAATGATGTGTCAAGTCAGAGAATACACATAAGCTTATAGTAGTGAGTTATAGAGATTAAAAGTTCTTTAATGTGACAGTTATAAGCTATAAAAACAGTTCAAGCTATGTTTAATAACAGATTGACACAATTCTTCACTCACATTGTCAATATGCTAAAGCATATATTGATGATATAATCATCTGATTATACAGCTTGAAAAATTATGTTAAACATCTTACTGCAGTTTTCAGCCTCTTTCAACATCTTTACATTACATTATTATCTTTAAAATTCTTTCTTAACTATTCATCAGTCACAATACTAGGTCAAAAGGTGAATTTCTTTAAAATAACAATAGCTGAGCAGAAAATAGAAGCTATTTCATACATAGTCTTTTTCAAATTCTTAAGAAACTTAAAGCACTATCTAGAACTAACTGACTAATTAAGAAACTATATTCTTTATTATGCACAGCTTGCAGCATCACTTCAATGACAAAAAATGATCTTACAATGAGTCAAAGACAGCAGTAACAAAATGCTTGTTATAAAGACTGAAGAGCAATTCTTTAATTCACTTCAAGAGATGTTTTCTGAGTCACATTTTCTTGCACACTTTAACAGCAAAAGAAGACTCTATATTGATTTGAATACTTTTAAGCAAAGAAACTTTAAGATCATGATTTATTATGTGCTGAGCAACTTTAAAAACAATATATCTTAAACAGTAATTCAATCAATTATATTTCTGTCAAAACTATTGTCACTCACTGAAACTCAATACTGACCTACAGAGCTTGAGGTAGTCAGTCTTGTTTAAATTATATAAATGTTAAATTTATACTCAAGATCATAACATCAAACAACATAATTGCTTTCTATGTTCTCAAATAGAAAAGAGAACTACTTACATTCATACTGTATTGAAATGCAGCAATTGTCAGAAAATGCATAGAGCAAATAGCTTAAAATGCATGACTTTTAAAGCATTACAGTTTATTTCTACTTTCTCAACAACAGATCATCTAGTCATGAAGTTATAATGAGTAATATATTTATGTTATTCATAAACATCACAACATCAACATCTAAAGTTCAGATTGTACAATACAACTATGCTAAAAATGTCAATGTCATACATTCTTTGCTAAATTCAGCTATGAATAAAGACATAGTCTTAATTCAAGAATCATGAATTTTTAAAGATAACAAAATAACTGTTTTACATTCAGCATTTACTACTTTACTTTCTTCATCAAATCTAGATATTAAGTCACAAACAGTGATCTTTATCAACAAAAATAGACAGAATTTTGTCTGTACATTAAGACTGAACATCTCTATGAATTTAGATTTACAAGCTATCACTATATTTATTAACAACTCTTCAGAAACTGTGCTACTTCTCAATATCTACAATGAGAAATTACAAGAAGAAGATAGTGATATATAAACAGTTAAAAGAAAGCTAAAAGTTATTCAGCTTTTTTTAAAATTTATAATCTGCAGCAATTTCAATGCACATCACACATAATGAAATTCAGAAGTTGAACATTCAATTAGAGCTACAGTATTGACTTAATGACTGAAAAGTCAAGACTGTGAACTTCTTAACATATTTAATGAATTTACATATACACATTATTCTGAAAATTCTTTCTTTATAATTAACTTGACATTTATCATGTCAGCGATGCTTGTCTTTGTCAAAAACTAATAAATTGATGAAGAAATGACTATCAGTTCAGATTATGAAGTTATTCACTTCACAATATCAATAAAAGAAGCTGAAATAATTAAAAGTTCATTAAATTCTTTATACAACATGGTCAAAGCAGACTGAACAAAATTTGCAAAAGAATTACAATAGAAATCAGAAAAGAATTCAAATTTTAGTTTGAAAAATATAGTTATTTCTTTTAGAAATCTGATTGTTGATGCTGCAAATCAACATATTTTAAAGAGAAAATCTTTCATAAAGATTAAAGTAAAATAGTTAAAATTTCATCAATTCAGCATGAAAACAGTTTTGAAATAACTTTTCAGAAAAAATTCAAAATGTTTTTAAAGACTATGTTTTCATCATTTTCAGAATCAACAGTCACAGCTTTAAAACCTGATGATTTAGACACAATAACATGAAAATTAATTACTTTTAAAGAAGTTAAGCAATCTATAAAGTCCTCATCACTCAGAAAAGCATCTAAATCAAATAAAATTTCTTTTTTAATTCTACAACAAGCATTTCAGGCTATTTCAGAGCTATTTTTTGTTATATTTGCAAAATTACTAAATAATGACTATCATTCAACATGCTGATGTCAGACAACTGATGTCATTTTAAGAAAAGATAAAAAATCTGATTATTTTACACTCAAAACATATTGAATCATCATGCTGTTAAATTGTCTAGATAAAATATCTGAAAAGATAATAGTCACAAGACTTTCTAAACTGACTGAGATGTCTGATCTGCTTTATAAAGATTAAATGAAGAGTAAAAGACTTTGCTGGTTCATGTGACTGCATAAAAGACTTGAATGGTAGTTGACTCAAAAAAAAGACTTAGATAGACTTAACATTAAGCGCTAACTCAGATAGTCTATGTGTCTTAGAATGTGTTGACGCGTCAAGATGTAAATAAACATTAGAATAGTAAACAAACAATAGAAATTCATGTGTTTAAATTGATTCTAGTACTAATTATGTGACCTACAGCATGTAGAGACATTATGCTTTACTTGATGACATGTGCTGCAGCAATGAACTGCATTTTTCAGCCTCAAATTCTCATTAGCTGTTCTCAAATCATCTCAATGCAGCTTACACAGAGCATATGTATTCTTCATCTGAATTCATTTCTTCTTAGATCTTTTGTGAGGCACATGAGTGTGTGGATGGCGGCAAGGTCAAAATGCATTAAATGATGAATGTAAACCCAAATACTTAATGACACTCAGCGACATGTTTACTATAGACAAAGAATTAGCGCCAAAGTAAAGTCTATTCAAGTCTTTTTTTCAGGCCAACTACCATCTGAGTCTTTTATGCAGTCACATGGACCAGCGGAGTCTTTTACTCTTAAATGAATGATAAAAGACAAAGATTCACTGTGAATGCAGCTTTATGTTTTACATATAATATTCAGCTGATAAATCATCATAAAAGAACTCTTTCAGCACTACTTTTGAATGTTAAGAAAGCATTTAATTATATTTTATTAAATTAGCTGCTGAAAATCATACAAGATCTTTATCTATTATACATTCTGACAAAATGAATTCAATCATTTCTATCAGATTAAACTGTCAGTCTTGTCTTTGATGAAGAAAGAGACTCTGATCAGAAAGTTAAATTTAAAATATTACAAAGCTCATCAATTTCATCTATACTGTTTCTGATATATATCAGATTTCTGTTTACTCAAGTTAAAAAACAATATATAGATTCACAAATCAAAATATTTAGCTATATTGATGATGTGACTGTGATGGTTGAGGGCAAATCAGCAGAAGAAAATAGTATAGTGCTTGAAAAAGTAGTTAAATCATTATTTCTATGAGCAAAAGACAATGCAATTGTCTTTAATGACAGCAAAACAGAGCTTATACACTTCAATAAAGACAAAGAAATAACTATTTCAACTATTACACTTTTAAACAACATCATTATCAAATCTTCTGAAGTTATACAATGACTAGAAGTGTAATTTAATTGAAAACTTACTTTTAAAGATCATATCAAGAAAAAAATAGTCTCTGCAATTAGAACTTTACATCTGTTACACAGATTGTTCAGTTCAGAATGAGATTTATCAGCAGTTGCTGATAGACAGCTCTATATTGTATGTATTACATCTATCAGTGATTATGAGTGTCAAGTGTGATTCAATAATCAGAAAGAATTTCTAAATTCTTTTTAGAAACTTCAAAATTCAGCACTCAGAAAGATCTTAAAGATCTTTAAAACATTGTCTTTCTCAGCAATGAAAATAGAAGCAGCTATTTATTCTCTTATAGTGAGATTTCAGAAAACATACAGACTATATGCATTCAGAATAGTCTGCATGACTGAAAATCATTCTATAAGATAAAGAACTTCTATTATCTACTCACTGAAATATTAAACTGAATTGAATCTGAACAAAAACAAATTTCTAGATTAAAATGAAATTAACATTCAAATCATAAAGAAACATTCAACTTAATTAATTAGAATTTTACACATTCTATTTAAATTGTTATTAAACACCTCAAAATTGAAAGAATATAGTTCAGAAACTAGTCTGAGAAAATTTAACATGAGAGATTTCAACATAAGAGATTTCAACAGAAAAGATTCTGACATGAAAGAAACATCTTTTAGTTAAAAGTCATGTAACATTTACATCAACAAAAAAGACAAAGATTAAACAACAAAAACTCATCTAAATCTAATTAAAAGAATTCTTTCAAACAACTGAAATTCACAACACACAGTGATTTACATAGATGAATTTAAGATTCAAGACAATGTGAATGTGAGAATAGTCTATATGTGTGAAAGAAATAGTGATGAAAAATTATGAAATCTTAAAAATAGTCTAGAAGTCTTTGATGCTGAGCTATTTGCTATATTTCAGACTCTAAAATGAACACAAAGCTTTAATTTAGAAAAAATTAAAGAAATCTGAATTTTTTCTGACAGTTAAGCTGCAACTCAAAGACTTTAAAACATTAAATCAGAATCTAAACAGCATTTAATGATTAAATGTCATTCAACAATGCATATACTCAAATCTTAAGATTTTACAACTCACATTCACTGAATTCCTAGCCACAAAGACATTATTGACAACAAAAAGATGAATATAGCTGCACAAAAAAGTGCAGAACAGAAGATTAAAATCTGTTCTGAAAGATTTATCTTAATTAGCTATATGAAATGTCTTATAAAGACTGAAGCACTTGTCAGCTGAAAAACTTACTGAAATTTAGTCAAAAAAGAATACATCTACATCAAAATGAAGGCTGAATCACACTGAAATCAGAATAAAAATCTTAAAAACATTAATAGACTTCAGTTTTTCACATTTATTCAGATAAAACTAAGTTACAACTATTTTAAATTCTATTTAAATAGACTATCAGACTATGAGTCTGATAAATGTCATTTGTTATGTCATTAAAGATAGACATCAGAACATCTTTTAACTACTTGTCATCATTTTAAAAATAAACAACTAATTTTAAGAAAAAAACTAGAAGATTTATTACTAGAAATCAGAACTCTTTTTATCTTAAAAGAAGAAATTCAAGCTGTTTTATAGTTTCTGAAAGAAATAAGAGTAGAAATCAGAAAGTGATTGTTAGGAGAGAAGGTGAAGAAAGAGATTGACTAAATTGAAAGAAAAGTTAAAGAAAAGTTAATTAACAATTAAGAAAATAGTCTAACTGCAAAGAAGTGATTAAAAAGCACATCAGCATGTAAATTTCTTATGTTAAGAGTTTTATGTGCTATTTTCTGTTTTCAACTGCCATAGCCTTATAGGCTGCATGCAATGTATAAAGAATAAATAAATAAACAGATATTTTTATAAGAAAATACATATAATATACTGAGAAGTTCACTTCTATTACAGTCAGGCTGTTTCTGTGATTGTTAATTAACTTTTATGTAGTAACAAATGAAAATAGATTTTTGTGTTAAATAATGACTAAATAAGTGTAAATTTAGTGTGTTTTATACACAACTAAGATCTGTGAAAGTTTTTCATTGCTTGTTTCTCTTATTCAACATGGCAGATTCAGTGATGATATTTATGATGAGAGTAAAAATTGAACTTATAATCTTTTGAATTAAGCAAAATTTTTTAAAGTTACTACTTCTAAAAATTTTACTTAATCTTTAAGGTTATCAAAATAACACACTAGTCATCTGCACTATTTATCTTATTACATTGCTGTTGTCTTAATAGACTATATTATCATTATAACTAGTATAAAGACTCTTAATACTAACTTTACATCAATTTGCTCTGACTTTAAAGTCTTATATATCTTAATAAATTTGTCATAAGACTATTCACTTTAAGAGTCTTAATTGTCTTTATCTCACTTTAAGCTCACTGTCTTCTCAATAATATCATTACTTTTACTTATTTATATAGTGATATCAGGTTTAATTCATCAGAAACTCAATTAATTAATTTAAGTGTTAGTTAGTTATCTTATTATGACATTATGATTCTTTTAAACATCTTACTTTCACATCATCATTTATCTTATCTTGTCAGACCTTTCTATTTAACATTAAGTTAAACATCAATTTAAGCATATTACTTTACTATCATAATTTTATAAGTCTTGATGTTACACCTTAACATTATTGAAGTCTACACTACATATTTAAAACACTCTTATCTAATTCTAACCTCTCTGCTGATGTTTCTACTCAAACTAGAGACAAGAAAGACAAAGAAAAGATATTTAAAAATAATATTATCAAAGACTATTAACTTATTTCAGTCATTTAGCAGTTTTCACTACTTCATACTAATCTTCTTATCAAACTTAAATAACTTCAACATAGTCTTGTTTGATTTCATTGATCTCATTAAGTCAAATTTACCTTATCAGTCTTATTCAGACTTTCAAGACAATACTATATTTACTTTATTTGTTTATATTAGTACAGCAGAGAATATATCTCACAATAAGTCTCATATTAATAATTTAATATAATAGATAACAACAACAACAATGTTAATTAAAGCTGACAAGACACTGATTTCACTCATCAGCAATAAGAATCACTTACTGACCTTATACAAAACTTAAATCAAGACAATGAAGACAATGAAGAAAATGATTAACTATTTAATAATAATAATAATAATAATATTCTAACTTCTGAAGAGTGAGACCTGTCAATGTAAAAACTGAACAATATTAACTACTTTAATTTAGAATTTAATGACTATGAACTTAAGACAGATCTTATTGACAGTTTTATTCACTACATAAACTATTAAGATGTTTTTACCTTTATAAATTATCTTTACATTCTTACTCTCATCAAAGAATCAGAAGCCTTATGAGTAACAATATTAGTTTGTTTATATGAAACAGCTTTGCTGTAACATACTGTTAAGCTTATTGACATAAAGCAAGATCTATTAAACAATATTAAAGTAATTATTGAGTTGAGTTAATGAGATAAATAATGCAGATGACTAGTGTGTCATTTTGATAATCTTAAAGATTAAGCAAAATTTTCAGAAGTAGTGACTTCAAAATTTTTCACTTAATCTTAAAGGTTGTGAATTTGATTTCTACTCTTATCACAAATATCATCACCAAATCTGCCATGTTAAATAAGAGAAACAAGCAATGAAAAACTTTCACAGATCTTAGTTATGTATAAAACACACTAAATTTACACTCATTTAGTCATTATTTAACACAAAAACTTCATTTTTATTTGTTACTATTATATAAAGTTAATTAACAATCACAGAAACAGCCTTACTGTAATAGAAGTGAACTTCTCAGCATACTACATGTATTTTTCTTATAAAAATACCTGTACTTAATGCTTTTAACTGCCATAGCCTTATAGGCTGCATGCAATGTATAAAGAATAAATAAATAAAAATAAATTGAGTTAAGTTAACCTGATAGTTTATGCAACTTAATCTGCACTTAGATTGAGTTAAAGTCAAAATCTTAACTTAAGAAATTAAATTAAAGTTAAGATCTTGACTCTGATGTAAGTTATGCATAAGTGAATGTATAGTGCATAAAGCATGCATAAGTGAATGTTTAATGCATAAAGCATGCATAAATGCATATATAATGTGTATACTATGCATAAAGTCATGTGCACAATAGAAATGAGTAATAGAATTAATCTATAATTTATATAATTTTATGTAAACTAATCTAATTAGAAAGCTTACTTACTTAATATATACTACTGTATTTAGTGTAAGTAACTCAACTCAACTCTGACCTGACTTTAACTCTAGTGTGAGTTAGACTAAAGTCAGAAATTTTAACTTTAATCTGACTTAACAGTTACTCTAAACAATATTAGTCTAGATTAGTGATATATCATTTTTATTAAATGATTTAAGAAAAGAGTGTCAGTAGCATTACAAAATATTTAGAATAATAAGTACATCATAATTAATATTTATAAAGGTAAATCATCACATGTCTTTGCTCAAGAGCTATTTTATCATGTTAAAGTGATTAAGATGATGTCAGTATACAATTAATTAATTATAGCATAAAATAATCTAAATCTTAAGTTCTGAATTTATGTGTCAGAACCTCAATCTACTATTATTATAACTTAATTTCTTAAGCTTCTTAATTTAAAAACAAGTATATGAGATAAAATAACTTAAAAACATCATCATTTAACTACATTAAATCTGACTAATTAGTCTGATCAAATGATACAAATCAGTCAATTTAATCAGAATAGATTACAACACAGTGAGTATTAATCTTTTAATCAGTTTCAATTTTGTAATTAAGAATTTAACTTAAACTATTAATTAAACAATCAGTATTAGTTAGCTAATCAGTTTAATTCTTAGTATTTAAATTAATAAGAGTCTTAATGACAATCAGATTCTCAAAATTAACAAAGATTAATTTTACAGTTAAAAGTAACTATCTTATTGAAAACCTCTAACAGTAGCTGCATCACTGAACAGTCAGTTAAATGTATATGATAAAAGAAATAACAAGAATAAATTTGAGAAGTTAAAGTCTAAAGTCTATGTGGTGAAAAAGCAAAAAGACAATAAGAATATTAATAATGAGAAAACAGAGAATTCTCTTAAAATGAAGAAATGTAAATCTGACTATTATGTGACAGATTAGAATGTGAACTATTATGAAGTCAAAGACTACAATTAAAAGAAAGATAATGAAGAATTAAAAGTCAATTTTATAACTATATCTATAATTTAATGTCACAATTGTCATCAATTCTTCAAAATCAGAAATGTCTAATTTCATTATTTACACTCTGAATTATTCAAAATTACTTATTGTTCTAATGACAAAACATTACAGTCAATGACTATGCTCATAAAGTCTTCAGACAAATTACTAAAGATTATATCAATAAGCATTGTTATTAAAGACATTAAAACAGAATACAGCTTCTGTAGCTGACATTATATTATTATTAAAGTATAACTTTCAGACAAGACTGTCATCAAATTAATTTATCTAAATATTAAATGTTTCATAATTCTACTTAATTGAATCTTCTTCAAATCTCAATGCAAGAGCAAAATGAAAATTCACACTATGACTATGCTTATATTAGTATGAGAAATTGACTTCAATAAGCATATGATCAGCAGATATATCATAATACTTATATATTTAATGAGCACAGAGATCAAAGTAGTAATTATTTAGAAGACTTATCTCATCAATGATTTAAAAACTAAAATGCTAGTAGATATAAATATTATAAGATCTGAGCAAATTAATATTATTACCTTAAAGAAACAGATCATTATCAGTACATGTCAGAACATCATTATATTAATTAAGATTTAATTATAAAGCAATTCTACTTAACATATCATACATGTCAAATTAAACATAGTTATACTGTCACATATTAAGCAGTCTATTTCAATACATCATATTAGACATCTGTCTGAAAGAAACTTCTTATTTAAATCTAAAGACTCATTAAATTTAATCTTATTTGCTTACTTAATCAATTTCAGTCTTTTTGTCATTATAATACAGAATGAAATGAATCAGTCTATTAATATTAGATATAATTAATAGCTAGAACATCTTATCAAATTAAACTACAAAGAATATTATTATATCACTATCAACAAACCTATCTGTAATCTAGCAATTCAGAGAAGTTTAGCTATTTATAAAGCTAACTAACTACATCATCTATGCTGCACTGTCATGATGTTATAACTATACTCAGTAGTAATTATGTAGTAACTAGTTATATATGCAGACAGCATATTAATAAGTATAAGATTGTCAAGCTTGCTATGCTTATGATGATCTCAGCAAGACAATAAAGCTTAAAAAGATTTATTAGCTCATTATATTCATAATGATTTCAGTAAACATAGTAAGACAGCAGTATATAGATAGATTATTTTCTTTAAAAAAATAAGTATATTTAATGACAATTCTTACTTAACATACTGTTATATATCAGTTAACTTTAATGTATCTGAAATCTCTTTTATATTATAAACTTTAATTTCTAAATCTTATATCAGAGAAATCTTCAATGAGAATGTAATATATTAAATATTTTTACAACATAAACATAATCTTTAGCACATAGAAAGCAGCTTTAATCAATATAATTAATTTTAAGATTTTAAAGATCTATATAAAATAAATAACATTTTAAAAATATCAGCATCAGATG
>JAABVA010002514.1_pt1 | contig 18177 bp, 22 predicted proteins | sample 5560331 | NCBI WGS metagenome assembly JAABVA01 (sample SAMN12812661, study PRJNA571458) | rock metagenome | isolation source: Antarctica rocks | place: Antarctica: Victoria Land, Mt New Zealand sud | collected 2016-01-07 | reverse complement strand
GACCGGCCGGAAGCCGCTCCAGCACCTCGGAAAACCGGTCCGTCAGAACAGATGCTGCATCTTGCATCTGCCTCCAAAACCAAGCCGCTCCGAGCGGGTCAAGCACAATTTTAGCGCCTATGCCGCTACGCCCTGGCCTATCGCTTCGCGCTGATGGTAAACGCATTGGTTGGCGACAGCTTTGCCAAAAGCTGGAACGTGAGTCTCTATCGCCATACCGGCGACGCCGGATGGCGCGAGCAATTCGCCCGCGTATTCGCCTATCTTGCATTCGCACTGAGCACGATGGGCCTTGCCATCGCCGTGTTTGGCCCCGAGTTGCTGAGCGTCATGGTCCCGGCAAGCTTCATGCCCGCAGCCCTGCTCCTGCCAATCCTGGTGCTGGCCTATGTGTTGCGTGACGTCGCGGACTTCTTTCGCAGCCTGCTGCTGATCAACAAGCGGGCTGTTTGGGTCGGCAATATCGCGCTCGCAGCCGCCGTCGTAAACCTGCTATTGAATATCCTGCTAATACCGGCCTATGGCACCTACGGTGCGGCTTGGGCGACCTTGCTGACTTGGTCTGCCTATCTGGCCGTGTGCTGGATCGTCGCGCACTATGAGCATGGGCTGCCTATACGCGTCGTTCCCTATGGTAGGTTGCTGGTCGTGATGGTCGCGGTCTATGCCGCCTCCGCAGCCTTGCGTGCCCGTGGCTTCCTGCTTCAAGTGTTTCTCGACGGGATGTGGGTCACGTTGTTCGTTAGCATCGCTGCGCTTATCCTTCGTTCGGAGACTGGAAGCCGGACCGTGGCCCCGTGGCTCGGCAACCTTTTGGCACGCATCCTGGTTCCAGAGGCGACCAAGTCGCCACGCTCCGAGCCAGCGAGCCGTCACATATTGATGCTAGCCTATTATTTTCCGCCCCAAAATAAGATCGGCGCGGCCCGCCCATACCGCTTCGCTCGATATCTGCGCCGCCTCGGCACGCCGGTCTCAGTCGTCTGCTCCCAGCTTGCGGAGGCAACCATCAGTGGAGGCGAGCTGGACAGTGGGCTACATGTTTCTATGCCGACATCCAGCCTTCGCGGCTCGATGCACGACAGCACTGAACGGGTGCCGGAGCCAGCGACTATCCGCGTGCCTGATCGCGCGGATGCGCATGCGAGACGCAGTATCGACATCATAAGCCATGGCCTCCGGATCCTGGAACGCCTGTTGCTGCCCTATCATGACCGGTTGGCATGGCTCCCCTACGCCTGTGCGGCCGCATCGGCAGCGATGACGCCCGGCACCGTCGTAATGTCGACCCATCCGCCTGTAGTCACGCATCTAGCCGCGCTGGCGTTGAAACAACGTTTTGGCCGGCCCTGGATCGCGGATTTCCGCGATCCGCTTTGGGGCAACCCGGTCCGCACGTCCTACCGCGCCGGACTAATCGACCCAGTGATCGAGCGGCTCGTGATCGAGCATGCCGACGCCATCATCGCGAATACCGATGCATCAGCGGCGATGCTGGTCAGCCGCTATCCTGCCTTCTCCGCCAAGATCAGCACGATCTGGAACGGCTTCGATCCCGAGGATCACATGGAGCCCTTGCCTCGCAGCAATCGAACCCGGCGCGTCATCAGCCACGTGGGGTCGCTCTATGGTGCCAGGACACCGTTGCCGTTTGTCGCCTGCCTGAATCGGCTTATCGCAAGCGGGGCAATCCTGCCAAGCGCTCTCCAGTTCCGCCAGATCGGCCAGAGCGATCCTGACTGCTTCGATCTTGCCAACCCGGCTTACAAAGCCTTGCAGGCCCAGGGCTGCCTTCATGCCATAACCCACGCCCTGCCGCAGGTCGAGGCGCGACAGGAAATGCTGCTGGCCGACTGGCTCCTGCTGCTCGATATGAACAAGACCAATCCGGGGCTTCAAGTCCCGGCAAAAACCTTTGAGTATATCCGCGCACGCCGTCCAATCCTGGCGCTTACCATGCCGGGCTCTCCCACGGCGCGCGTGCTGGCACGGTCCGGAGTCATGCATGCCTGCGTCGATCTCGCTGCTGGCCCGGACCAGCTCGACGCCGAGGTCCTCGCCTTTCTACAGCCTCCATCCGCGCGCACTGCGCCCAACACGCAATTTTGGGCCGAGTTCGACGGCAGCCAGCAGACTGCGGAGTTGAACGTCTTAATCGATCGAATATGCACCAAGGCTGCCGTGGAGAAAGCCCAAGCAGCGCTGTAGCTTTCCTGGAGCGGGCGAAGGGATTCGAACCCTCGACCCCAACCTTGGCAAGGTTGTGCTCTACCCCTGAGCTACGCCCGCACTCCAGCGAGCGCGTTTTTTAAGCGGGTCCACACGGTTGTGCAAGAGGCCTTCGCATCCTGATAGACAAACAGGATGTGCGTCGCGGCCGGCCGCGTCCGACGCTTGCACATTTCGCCCGCGCGTAACATCTATGCTGCATCAGACGACCAAGATAGGCGCAATATAATGGACATGCTCATCGGCCAGAAAGGCGGCGGCCAGAAAGGCGGCCAGAAGATGCCAGCTCCTAATGCGGCGATGCGCAGCGTTCCAGCCGGCGCGGCCGCTCGCAGCGCGGATGACATGATTGTCAACGGCACCCAACAGACCTTCATGCAGGACGTGATCGAGGCGTCGCGCTCCATTCCCGTCCTCGTCGACTTCTGGGCGACCTGGTGCGGCCCCTGCAAGCAGCTCACCCCGGCGCTGGAGAAGGTGACCCGGGCGGCGGGCGGCCGCATTAAGCTGGTGAAGATCGATATCGACGCTAACCGTGCGCTGGTGCAGCAACTTGCGCAGATTGGCCTTCCGCTGCAGTCCGTGCCGACTGTGGCTGCATTCTGGCAGGGCCAGGTCGCCGACCTGTTTCAGGGCGCACTGCCAGAGAGCGAGATCAAGCGCTTTGTCGAGAGCCTATTGAAGCTTGCCGGCGGTGCCATGCCGGCGGCCGATCTGTTGGCTGAGGCGCGGGCGGCGATGGAGGCCGAACGCTTCGAAGACGCTGGCACCCTGTTCAGTGCTCTGTTGCAGGACGATCCAGAAAATCCGGCAGCCTGGGCTGGCCTCATCCGTGTGCTTATGGCGCTTGGTCAAGAGGACCAGGCCCGCGATGCGTTGGAGCAGGTTCCACCAGCGCTGATGGAGCACCCCGAGGTGAGTGGCGCCCGCAGTGCGCTGGCTCTTGCTGAGGAGGGCCGGAAAGCCAGCAGCCAGCTTTCGCAGTTCGAACGGCGCCTGGCTGCCGACCCGGCCGATCATCAGGCGCGTTATGACCTCGCGGCGGCGCTGAATGCCAGCGGCAAGCGTGCCGAGGCTGCAGACGCCTTGCTGCACCTCATCAAGCACGATCGCGCCTGGAACGATGACGCGGCCCGGTTGCAGTTGCTGAAGCTGTTCGAGGCTTGGGGTCTCGCCGATCCCGCAACTCTGGCTGCCCGGCGCAAGCTGTCGGCCCTACTGTTCAGCTGATGCCTATGGGGTCCCAAAACAGCATGGATGAGCTGCCGACTGAGTTTCCGGTGTTTCCACTGGGCGGCGCGTTGCTGCTGCCCCAGGGCAAGCTGCCGTTGAACATCTTCGAGCGACGCTATCTCGCGATGGTGGAGGATGCGCTGGCATCGGGCCGGGTCATCGGCATGGTGCAGCCGGATGAGAGCCGGCCTGGGACGCCGAGCGGGCCCGCATTGTATAAGGTCGGCTGCCTTGGCCGCCTGTCCTCGTTCAGCGAGGCTGACGATGGGCGCTATCTTATCACTCTGACCGGCATGGTTCGCTTCGTGGTCAGCGTGGAGCTTGAGATGCGGCGCGGCTATCGCCGGGTGCGGGCCGACCTCGCACGGTTCCGCAGCGATCTCGACGGAAAGCCAAGCACGCAGGGCATCGATCGGGAGAAGCTGACCCAAGCGCTCCGCATCTACTTTGTCGCGCGTGGGTTCGACGCGAACTGGGATGCGATCAACGAGATGCCGGACGATGCATTGGTCACCACCCTGGCGATGGTCTGCCCCTTCGACCCGGCGGAAAAGCAGGCGCTGCTTGAGGCGCCAAAATCGGTCGATCGGGCCAGCACGTTGCTGACCCTGCTGCAAATGGGTGCCCACTCCAGTGATGACGGGCGAGAGGGCCGCCAGGCTAGCTAACGTCAAAGAAGAAGCTGTCATGACCGACTCCACGACCGTTGATCCGCGCCTGCTCGCCATCCTGGTCTGCCCGGTGAGCAAGGGGCCGCTCGTATACGACCGGGCCGCGCAGGAGCTGATCAGCCGCAAGGCCAGGCTCGCTTTCCCAGTGCGCGACGGTATTCCGATCATGCTGCCCGAGGAGGCGCGCCTGCTCGATGATGCCTGAAGCATGGGACGCCTGAAGCATGGGACGCCTGAAGCATGGGACGCCTGACGTGACGGCGCTGCCGCGGCCTACCGAGATCCGTGTCCGTCGCGCCACGCAGCGGCTGGAAATAGACTTCGACGATGGTACGCAGATGTCGTTGCCGGCCGAGCTGCTTCGGGTCGAGAGCCCAAGCGCTGCTGTACGCGGCCATTCGCCGGACCAGAAGCAGACCGTGCCGGGGAAACGCGGCGTCAATATCGCAACCGTCGAGCCGATCGGTCATTATGCGGTGCGGATCAAGTTCAGCGATGGCCATGACACCGGCATCTACAGCTGGGCGCTGCTGCACCAGATGGGCCGCGAGCAGGAGGCGCTCTGGGCTGCCTATCTGGAGGCGCTGGAGCAAAAGGGCCTAAGCCGCAATCCCTAATCGCTGGGCTATGGCACCAGCAGCAGCACCGCTGTCAACCCGCCTTCGAGCAACGACCGCAGATCCGGCCACGCAAGCGCAATGCAGCCCTCCGTCGGAGTGAAATCCGGCTGCGCGACATGAAGGAATATTGCGCTTCCCATCCCGCGCACCACCGGAGCGTCATTCCAGCCAAGCACGCCGATGACGTCATAGGCCGCGTCCGAACGCCAAAGCGCCTCATGCCGGCCTTCGTGCGGCAGGCGAACCGGGCGGTTGTAGTCGGCGTGCAAGGGATCATCGCACCAGCCGTCATGCGGAGCCACCGGCATGACCGGCGCCGCCGTGCGCGGGCGCGCTACCCGATCCGCGCGATATAATACTCGCCGCAACGGCAGCAGCCCGGCCGGTGTCGCGCCGTCGCCCTCCAGCTTTTGCGCCCGTATTCCGCCGCGGCCGAATGCCGCCCGCAGACGCAGGCCGTCCATGCTGAGAATGCCATCGGGCCCAAGGGTCGCCTGGCCAGCAGCCGCTCCGTTCATGCTAGACCCTTCTCAAGCCTCTGCGTCCATTGCCACTCCTGCGCTGCCTGCTTATAGGCTGCAACGCCACGTTGCGGGTCGCTGCCGGCGAACTGCGTTGGAGTCTGCAGGAACTCAGGAACCGTGGTGGCCAAAGTCGTGTACTCGCCAGGTTCCGCGGTTCCGGGCGTGACGGCACCCATCGGCGCCTCCGACCCGGTGGCGGACATCCCAAGCGGAACCGAGGGCCGCGACAGGTCAGGCCCCATGCTGAACAGCGCCTCGGCGAAGCTCATGATCGCCGCGCCCAGGATGCCGATTGGACCGCCAAAGATGCCTGCGCCCAGGATGCGCAGCGGCGCCGGGATCGTTTCGCCCGTTACGGCCCGGTAGATTGTGCCGACCACCGGTATATGATGCAGGGGGTTCAGGGCTTTCAGCACGTCGCTGAATGGCTCGTCGATCGGCTGCGGCCAGTAGCCGTCGGGTCCGATCGGCCCAGCGCCATCTGGCGGAGTGGCATATCCAAATAGGCGCGATGCAGGGTCAGCCCCAGGCGTTGAAAGGATCATGCCAGGAACTTTGCAAGTGCTGTGCCGTGGTCGTTCAGCCCAGCAGATGCCCAAAGCGCCGCGCCTTCGTCGCCAAGTAATGATCGTTGATGCCGTTGGGTTCGATCACCAGCGGCTCCCGCCCCTCGACCTTCACCCCGCACGCCGCCAGGGCCGCCAGCTTGTCAGGATTGTTGGTCAGCAACCGGACGCGGCCGATCCCGAGTTGATCCAGCATGGTCGCGGCGACCAGGAAGTTCCGCTCATCCGCATTCCAGCCCAACGCCCGGTTGGCATCGAGCGTATCCAGCCCATGGTCCTGCAAGGCATAGGCGCGCAGCTTGTTTGCGAGCCCAATGCCGCGGCCCTCCTGCGCCAGATACAGCAGCACGCCGCCACCATCGGCCGCCATGCGGTCCAGCGCGGCGTGCAGTTGCGGCCCGCAATCGCAGCGGAGGCTGCCCAGAAGATCCCCGGTGAAGCACTCGGAATGCACCCGCGCCAGCGGCGCTGGCCCAGCGCCGCCCGCGTGCTCCGGTTTGCCAATCAAAATAGCCAAATGCTCGATCCCCGCATCCGGAGCACGAAACGCGACGACTCGGGCATCGGCCGAAGCCGCGAGCGGAACATGCGCCGAGGCAACCTGCACCAGCCCAGCCGAGGCTGAGGCCGGATGCTCCAGCACGTCGCTGGCCGACACCGCCAGCAGCCCCAGCTTAGCTGCTTGCGCAACCGCGTCCGGCCGCACTGGCGCGACCAGCGCCGCCGGCAGCAGGCGGCTGAGCTTCATCAGGGCAAGCACGGCCGGCGCAGGGGCAGGAAGGGCAGCCTGCTCCGGTGGCTCTGCCAGGAGTTGGTTTGCTGTTGGATCGGCCATGCCGCGGAGCAGGCCAGCGTCGAGCAGTCCGGACGTGCGAAGCGAAATGGCGCCGCCGGGCTCGACCGGGCGGCGCAGCAGGGCCGCCGCCCGCACTGGCGACAGCAGCAGGACAGGAGGACTCGCCGCCAGCATCGAGAACTCTGCTAGGCCCGCAGCCCCGGCCGTATCAGCCGCAGCGACGACATAGTCGGGGAGGCCGAGCAACAGGACCGGTGTGCCGCGGCGCAACTCGGCGACGGCCCGGTGCACCGCCCGGATGCGAAGTATGGCAGGGTCGGGAGGAGGGGGTGCAACTGCCTGATCCGCCTGTGTTTCTCGCGGCTGGGCCACGTCGTCTCCATCCAAATCCATAGCTTCGGGTAGTAGAGTAGATATGGCGTCCTCTTGTGCGCCGCATCCAAGTGCCTCACATATATGTGTGCATTCTAAGTTGGTATCGTGCAGTTTCACAGGGCTGACGCGCGTTGGACTTCGAAATGGATCGCATCAAAACTTTGGGGCGTCACCCTGTTGTGTTGATCCATCTACTAGAACGTTGCCGCTGGATACAGCGTGACGCGCTGCCGCCGGTCTTACAAAGGAAACTGCCGAATGACGGCTGAGCGTCCGATCCTCATTGTTGATGATGATGCTGCCCTGCGGGAGGCGCTGGTCGAACAGCTGCAGGTTGATGGCGAGTTCGCAGTTGCCGAAGCGGGGACCGTTTCGGCCGCAGAGGCAATGATGATGGGCAAGGACTCTCGATTTGATGCCATCATCCTCGATGTAAGCCTGCCCGATGGCGACGGCCGCGACCTATGCGCGTCGTTGCGCAAGCAGGGCTTGCGCATGCCGATCATCATGCTCACGGGTTCGGATGACGAGGCGGACGTGGTGCGCGGCCTGGACGCTGGCGCCAACGACTATATTGCGAAACCGTTTCGGCTGGCGGAGTTGATGGCCCGCTTGCGTGCACAGCTCCGCATCTTCGAGAATTCCGAGGATGCCGTTTTCACCATCGGACCGTATACGTTCCGCCCTAGCGCCAAGCTACTGCACGAGCCGGTGAAGAATCGTCGCATCAGGCTGACGGAAAAAGAGGCCGCTATCCTCAAGTATCTGTATCGCGCCGGCACGCGCCCGGTTGCGCGCCAGGTGCTGCTCAACGAGGTCTGGGGCTATAATGCCGCCGTCACGACCCACACGCTGGAGACGCACATTTATCGCCTGCGTCAAAAGATCGAGCCCGACCCAAGCAACGCGCGATTGCTGGTGACCGAGGGTGGCGGCTACCGCCTCGATCCCATAGGGGTGGTGCCGGGCGCGTGATCCGGCGCCGGACCGTTCTGGCCGCTGGCGTTGCGCTGGCGGCTACAGGTTCGGCTTCGGCCGAGAACGGACAGGTCCGTCTCTCGCACGGTTACGGCATCCTCTACTTGCCGCTGATGGTCATGCGAGACCGCAAGCTGCTGGAAAACCAGCTGATCAGGGCCGGGATGCCGAAGCCGGATATCACGTGGCAGCTGCTGGACGGCGGCAACGTCATCAACGACGCCATGCTCGCCGGTGCGTTGGACATTGCCGGGACGGGTTCGCCGGGCTTCATCACTCTTTGGGCCAGGGCGCGAGATATCCCCAGGGCTGCGGTGACCGGGGTTTGCGGCCTGAGCACCTGCGCGCTGACGCTCAATACCAACCGCCCGCACCTGCGATCACTTGCGGATTTCACGTCCGACGACAAGATTGCCATTCCTGGCATCAAGACATCCCTCGCCGCCGTTGTGCTGCAAATGCTGGTGGCGCAGCAGTTCGGCCCGGCCGATTATGCCAAGCTCGACCCGATGACGGTCGGCCTGCCGCATCCTGAGGCCTACGCAGCGCTCATGAGCGGCAAGACCGAGATCGCGGCGCACTTCGCCTCGCCGCCGTTCTCGATCCTCGAGCTGGCCGATTCGCGTATTCACAAAATTACTGCTGCGAGCGACGTGTTGGGGCAATCGACGCTCGACGTCGTGTTCGCGCCGAAGCGGTTCGTGGACGCCAATCCGGCCACCATAACCGCCTTCCTCGCCGCGATCGACGAGGCGAACGCGCTGATCGCCGACGATCCGGCCGCCGCCGCGCAGAGCTACATTCGCCTGGCCGCGGCCAAGATGAGCGCAGCAGACGTGCTGCAGATGGTGAAGGACCCCGACACGAAGTTCTCGACGACGCCCACCGGCGTGACCCGCTACGCCGAGTTCATGCACCAGGTCGGCAGCATCAAGATCAAGCCGGAGCGCTGGTCGGACCTGTTCATGCCGGCGCTGGCCTCGCGCGCCGGGTCCTAGCTCAAAGCTCGAGCTCGACGCAGACCGGCACGTGGTCCGAGGTTTGCGGCCAGTCCCGCGCCTCGATCAGCACCGTGCTCGACCGCAGGCCCGGCACCAGGTCGCGCGTGACCCAGATATGGTCGAGCCGCCGGCCGCGGTTGGCCGCCTTCCAATCGCGGTTCCGGTAAGACCACCAAGTATAGAGCTTCTGGTCCGCCGGCACGAAATGCCGCATCGCGTCCACGAACCCGGTGCGCATCCAGGCCTCCATCGCCGCGACCTCCACGGGCGTATGGCAGACGACGGTGAGCAGTTGCTTATGGCTCCAGACATCGTGCTCCAGCGGCGCGATGTTGAGGTCGCCGACCAGGACGCAGCGGGCGGGCAGCCGGGCGGCGAACCAGTTGGTAACCTCGCCGACGAACGCCAGCTTATGGGCGAACTTCGGGTTGACCGACGAATCCGGCTCGTCTCCGCCAGCGGGCACATAGAAGTCGTGCAGCGCCACCGGGCCCGTGGGCGTCGAGAGCGCCACGCCGATATGCCGGCAGTCGCCGCGTTCGCACCAGTCGGGACCATCGAGGTGGACCAGCGGCGTGCGGGACAAGATGGCGACGCCGTTATAGCCCTTCATGCCGCGCCGGGCGACGTGGGGGTAGCCGAACGCGCCCGGCGCCGCGTCGGGAAACAGCTCGTCCGGCACCTTCGTCTCCTGCAGGCAGATCACGTCCGGGTCGAGCGACGCGATCAGCCGCTCCACCAGCGGCAGCCGCAAGCGAAGCGAATTGATGTTCCAGGTGGCGATGCGGAGCTTGGCCATGGGCCCTCCATGGCCCGGCGGGCAGCCCGGGGCAACCCATCTTGCTTATCGGGCCGTTTCGACTACGGTCCCGCCAAATCGGCTGTTTCTCGGGAGGAAAACAAGGATGTTTCGTAGGTCCGTGCTCGCCGCCACCGTGATGCTGGCGCTGGCCCCAGCCGCGTTCGCGCAGGCCGGCGCCCCTATCCAGGTCGGCGCGATCGAGATCCTGAGCGGCCCCAATGCGGCGTATGGCACCGCGATCCGCGCCGGATTGGAGCTGGCGCTGGAAGAGGTCAATGCCCAAGGCGTGCTCGGCCGAAAGATCGCGCTGACCATCGAGGACAGCGCCGCCAACAAGGACCAGGCGATTAATGCCGCACGCAAGCTGATCGGCCGCGACAAGGTCGTTGCGATCATTGGGCCGACTCTGTCGAACGAGATGTTCGCAGCCGGCCCGGTGGCAAATGATCGCAAGATCCCGATCATCGGCACCAGCACGACCGCGGCCGGGATCACCGAGATCGGGCCATACGTGTTCCGCACCAGCCTGCCGGAGAGCGACGTCATTCCCGTGACGTTGGCGCGGGCCAAGGCAGGCGGGGTGAAGACGATCGCGCTGATGTATGCGAACGACGACGCGTTCTCGAAGTCGGGTTTCGACACCATGAAGGCGGCGGCCGAGAAGACCGGGCTGAACATCCTGACGATCGAGAGCTTCGGCAGCAAGGACACCGACTTCAGTGCACAGCTGACTAAGATCAAGGCGCTGAAGCCCGACGCCATCGGCATCTCGGCGCTGGTCGAGCCGGTGTCCGGCGTGCTTCTGCAGGCCCGGCAGCTCGGGTTCGGCAAGGAAACGCTGTTCGTCGGCGGCAACGGCAGCAACTCGCCAAAGCTGGGTGAGATCGCCGGCGCCGCGGCGGACGGCCTGATTGTCGGCAGCCCGTGGTTCGTGGCGAAGGACGACGCGGTCAACCAGGCGTTCGTGACCAAGTTCCGCACCAAGAACGGCAAAGACCCCGACCAGTTCGCCGCCCAGGCCTATGACTGCATGCACATCCTGGCCGACGCCATCACCCGCGCCGGCGCTGCAGAGCCAGACAAGATCCGCGACGCCCTGCTCGCCACCAAATACAACGGCGTCATGGGGCCCTTCACCTTCACCGCGGGCCGCGACCCCGCCAGCACCGAGGGCGTGGTGGTGCTGGCCGTGCAGGGTGGCAAGTTCGGCATCGCGCCAAAATAGCCGCTCGAGGCGGTCGAGGCTTGCAGCGGCCGTGCGAACGCCATAGGACGCTGCGATGCTCTCCCAGCAGCTCGTGAACGGCGTCCTGCTCGGCGCCACCTATGCCCTGTTCGCCCTCGGTTTCACGCTGATGTTCGGCGTGCTGCGGGTCATCAACCTGACCTACGGCTTCTACTTCTCGGCCGGCGCGTTGCTGGCGCTATGGATGACCCGCTCCGGCGCGCCGATCTGGCTGGCGCTGCCGGCCGCCGCGGTCGGCGCCGGGTGCATCGCCGTCGTGTTAGACTGGATCCTGCTGTCCCGCCTCCGCCGCATCCAGGCGCCCGAGCTGGCTTCGCTGATGGTGACGCTGGGCGGCGTGCTGGCGCTGTATTCGGCGCTGACAAGCTGGCTCGGCCCCGACATCCGCCGCCTGCCGCCGAATGTCGTAAGCGCGGAGGCGTTCCACGTCGGCGACATCCGTATCACTACCGCGCAGATCCTGATCCTCGCCGCGACGACGGTCCTGGTCGGCGCTCTGTTGGCATTTATGCACGGCACCCGCCTCGGCCTGGCCATCCGCGCGATGGCGGAAAAACCGGACGCGGCGCAGCTCATGGGCATCGACACCGGGCGGGCGGCGGCGCTGGTGTCGTTCATCTCCGGCTGCCTGGCCGGGGCAGGGGGCGTGCTGATCGGGCTCAACTTCAACGCCATCCACCCCTATATGGGCGAGGCGATGATGCTGCGCGGCTTCGTCGTCATCATCGTGGGCGGGCTCGGCGACATCCGCGGCGCGTTGCTGGCCGGGCTGGCGCTGGGCGTCATCGAGGTCATGACCGCAGGCTACCTATCGTCGGGATTGAAGGAGGCGGTGGCGTTCCTGATTCTGGTGGCCGTGCTCTGGACCCGGCCCTCCGGCCTGTTCGGCCGCGCTGTGCTGCGGCGGGCCTAGCCGGTGCCCCCATGGCTCGACGACTTCCTGTGGACCTACCAGAACCTGGTCTATGCGCTCGGCGTCAACGGGTTGTTGGCCCTTTCGATGTATGTGGTGCTGGCGGTCGGCCAGCTGTCGCTGGGGCAGGCGGCGTTCATGGGCCTGGGGGCCTACTCCTCCGCGCTAATGACCTTGAAGCAGAAGCTGCCGTTCCTCGCCGTGCTGCCGCTGTCGGTCGTCGTACCCGTCGCATTCGCGCTGGCCATCGGGGTGCCCACCCTGCGGCTGTCCGGGGTCTATCTCGCGATCGCCACCATCGGCTTGGGCGAGGTGCTGCGCGCGGTCTATTTGAACGTAGACCTGTTCGGCGGCGCGCTGGGCCTGTCCGGCATTCCGGAGCGCGCCACGACGTCCATGATCTACGGCCTGCTCGGCCTTGCGGTGCTGGCGCTGTGGCTGATCGGCCGCAGCGGCGTCGGCCGGGCGATGGAGGCAATGCGTGAGGACGAGACCGCTGCCCAGGTGATGGGCGTCCCGGTCGGGCGCTACAAGATGGGCGCATTGCTGGCGTCCGCCGTGCTGGCCGGGCTGGCGGGATGCCTGTCTGCCCACGTTTCGAGCTTCATCGGCCCCAACGAATATGGCTTCGAGCCCGCCGTAACCATACTTTCTTATGTGCTGCTGGGCGGCATCGGCACCCCGCTCGCCCCCGTAATCGGCGCCTGGGTGCTGACCCTGCTGCCCGAATTGCTACGCGGCTTCAGCGACATCCGGCTAGTGCTGAATGGCGTCATCATCGTGCTTGCCGTGCTGTTCCTGCCGAATGGCCTGCTCGGAGTCCGCATGAGGCGGATCGGCGCCCGCCCCGCTGCATGATCCCGCTCCTGGAGATCAGCGGCCTGACCCGCCGCTACGCAGGCCTGGTCGCGGTGGACAGCGTCGATATGCAGGTCATGCCCGGCGGCGTCCATGCCGTGATCGGCCCGAACGGCGCCGGCAAGACGACGCTGTTCAACCTGGTGTCCGGCCTGGTGCCGCCCAGCGCCGGCCGCATCCGCTTCGCCGGGCAGGACGTGACGGGGCTTCCTCCCGACCGCCGCGCGGCGCTGGGCCTGGCTCGCACCTTCCAGAACATCCGCGTCTTCGCCGCCATGACGGTGTTGGAGAACGCCCTGACCGGCCTGCATGCCGGGCTGACCAGCAGCCTCCCCGGTATCGTGCTGCGCTTGCGGCATTTCCGGGCGGAGGAGCGCTGTGCTGTGGCCCGCGCGCGTGAGGCGCTGGACTTCGTGGGCCTCGCCGACAAGGCCGGCCAGCGCGCCAGTACCCTCTCGTATGGCGACCAGCGCCGGCTGGAGATCGCCCGCGCCATGGCGCCCGAGCCCCGTCTGCTGCTGCTGGACGAGCCCGCCGCCGGCATGAACCCGGCCGAGACCGAGGCGCTGGCCACCCTGGTCCGCCGGCTGCGCGGCTTCGGCACCACGGTCCTGCTGGTGGAGCACGACATGGGCTTCGTCATGGACATCTCCGACACCGTCACAGTGCTGAACTTCGGCAAACGCATCTACGAAGGCCCGCCCCAGGCCGTGCGGCAGGAGCCGGCCGTGATCGAGGCCTATCTCGGCCCAAAGGTCGCGGCCCGCCTTGCCGCCGGTGCCAAGGCAGGCGTGCGCGGGGCGGGATGAGCAGCCTCGAGATCGACGGGCTTGAGGTCGCGTATGGCCGCATCTCCGCCGTGCGCGATGTCTCGATAGCGGTGCCGGACGGCCAGGTCGTGTGCCTGATCGGCGCGAACGGCGCCGGCAAGACCACGACGATGCGCGCGATCTCCGGCCTGGTTCGTCCGCGGGCCGGGCAAATCCGCTTCGCCGGCCGCGACATCACCGGCCAGCCTGCGCACCGCATTGCCGCCGCAGGATTGCGCCAGGTGCCTGAGGGCCGGCAGTGCTTCGCCGAGCTGACCGTCATGGAGAACCTGGCGCTGGGCGCCTATTTGGTATCGGACCGCAACGAGGTCTCGCGGCGGCGGCAGGGCGTGCTGGCCCGTTTCCCGCGGTTGCGCGAGCGGCTGGGCCAGTTCGCCGGCTTGATGTCGGGCGGCGAGCAGCAGATGCTGGCGATCGGGCGGGCGCTGATGGGCGCCCCGCGCCTGCTGCTGCTGGATGAACCGAGCATGGGCCTGGCTCCGCTGCTCGTCGAAGAGATCTTCGCCATCATCGCGGCGCTGAAGGCGGACGGCACGACCATCCTGCTGGTGGAGCAGAACGCCTCGGCGGCGCTCGAAGTCGCGGACTTCGCCTACGTGCTGGAAAATGGCCGCGTCGTCCTGTCTGGCCCGGCGTCCGAGGTCGCGAACAATCCGGCAGTCGCTGCAGCCTATCTGGGCGGCTAGGGGCTGATGGGCGTCGGCAACTCCTGCTGCTCTACCGGTGCGGGCGGCGGTGCGGTGGTCGTGTCCTGCAACCACTCGCGGAGCGACCGGCGAACCTGGTACTCGAATTCCACGTTCATGTCGTCCAGCATCTGCCGCGTCAGGTCATAGAGCGCCAGGCGCAGGCTGCCCGGCACCGTGGCCGTCCGGGACACCCGCGCCTCGGCAAAGCCTGCCCGTACACTCTCGGTCGTCACCACGTCCAGATGCGCCGCAAGGACGCCCTGCAGCCCGCCTGAGACACGGTCGATGCGGGCCTCGTCAATAATGAACACGGCCCGGCCCAGGGTGCCACCCGCGACCAGCCGGTCGAGCGCCATTTGCCGCAGTGCGGCGCCCACCAGGGCTGGCGATTGCGCCTCGATCGGGCTGGGCGGCGGCGCCGGGCCGACATCCACCGTCGCCACGTTGAGCGGCAACGACCGGAGATAGTTGTAGCGCAGCGGCGGCAGCTCACGCGGCAACTCGTCCCCGCCGCACGCCGCCGCCAGCGGCAGCAGCAAGGCCAGGCGGCGGGACAGCCTAGTTGAGCTTGGCATCGGCGCCTTTGCCATGCACGTCCTCACGGTCGAACCGGAAGTCCAGATTGCAGAATTCGCACGTCATGACGATGTCGCGGCCGACCGTCATGTGGTCCAGGTCGTCCGGCGGGAACGTCTCCAAGATACCCGACAGCCGCGCGCGCGAGCAACGGCAGCCGTAGGCCAGAGGCCGGTTGCGATCGGCCGCCACGCCGGCAGCGCCGAACAGCAGATACAGCAGGCGCTCCGGCGGGATGGTGTCGTCCAGCAGTTCCTCCTCTTTCAAGGTGGCAGCGAGCGCCGTCGCCGTGCGCCAGCTCTCGGCCTGCGCCTCGGCGTCGAGTTCGGGATCGACGCCGCCCTCGCCGGCGATCCGCTCCAGGATCAGCGCCCCGGCCCGCCAGCCGGCGTCGGTCCGGGCGCAGGCCAGGCGGACGCTGCACTGGATTTGCTCGCTGGTCTCGAAATAATGCAGCGCCATGTCGGCGAGGCTGTCGCCCTCGATGGAGACGATGCCCTGATGGCGCTCCCGGTCCGGACCCTGGTCCACGCTGAACGCCAGATAGCCATGCCCGAGCAGTGTAGAAGCGGACGGCGTGCGGTCGGCAGCGAGCACGGCGGCGAGCCGTTCGGGTTCGGCACGAGCATAGCCGCGCAGCGCGCCTGCCTCGGTGCAGTCGGCCAGCAGCATCGGCACGGCGCCGTCGCCCTTGGCCTGCAGGCTGAAGCTGCCCTGGAACTTCAGTGCCGTAGCCAGCGCCGCCGCGAGGGCCAGGGCCTGGCCCGACAGCGCGGTGACGGCATCGTGGTTGACGTGCCGGGTCAGCAGCGCGTCGGCGAGCGGGCCGAGCCGCACGAGCCGCCCGCGGACGGGCTGGCCCGGCAGGTGAAAGGGGGTGACGCCGCGGGGCACGACGATGTCGGGCACGTCCGGGCGGGCGCTGTCGAGGAAAGCGGGGGTCGGTGTCATCGCCCCTACATAGGGATCAGCCCTGCCGAGGAGAACCTTCAACGTGCGAGCCATGCGTGCTAGGCCTGCCGTTTGGGGAGCAACCATGGCGCGTCGATGCAATTTTTTGGCGGTGGTGACATCTTCGGCCTTTGCGCAGCCGCAATTTGCGCCGCAGGACCGGTCGGCTTGTCGCCAATCGTGATCCGGCCCATCCAGCCCGCGGACGCCGTGGCGGTTGCCGCGCTGATGCGTGCCGCCTTCAGCGCCATCCCGGAACCGCTCGACCCGGCGCCCAGCGCGCTGCGGGAGACCGAAACAAGCGTCCTGGCGCATCTGGCCCATGGCGGCGGCGCGGTTCTGCAGCAGGCCAGCATCGTCGCGTGCGTGCTATGGTCGGAACAAGACGCTGGCCTCCATGTCGGCCGGCTCGCCGTCGCGCCGCACCACCGCAATCGGGGTTTCGCCGGGCAACTGGTGCAAGCTGCGGAGGCAGAGACACTTCGGCTTGGCCTGCCGCGACTGCATCTCGGCGTACGGCTGGCGCTGCCCGGCAACCGCCGCCTGTTCGCACGTCTGGGCTTCACCGAGACAACGCTGCACGCCCATGCTGGTTATGCCCGCCCGACCTGGGCCACTGCCGAGAAATGGCTGGCTACGGCACCACCGCCAGGAACAGGAACACCGCCACGATGACCAGGTGCACCGCACCCTGCAGCACGGTCGTCCGCCCGGTTCCAAGCGTCAGCACGCTGACCAGCAGCGTCAGACCGAGCAGCACCTCCTCTTTGCCCTCCAGACCAAGGGTCAACGGGGTGCCAAGCGCGATTGCGACCACGGCGACGGCTGGATCGTCAATCCGATGCTGGCCAGCGCGGAACCCAAGGCGAGGTTCAGGCTGGTCTGCAGCCGATTGGCCCGAGCGGCGCGTAGGGCCGCTAGCGCCTCCGGCATCAGCACGAGCGCCGCGATCACCACGCCGATCACGGCCTTCGGCGCCCCGGCCTGGTCGAGCGCCGCCTCCATTGCCGGGGACAGCGCCTTGGCGAGCAGCACGACCGCCACCAGCGCGACGACGAGCAGAACCGCGCTGATCAGGGCTGCCCGGGTGGACGTCTGCGGCGCATGGTCGTCCTCGACGTCCTGCAGGAAATCGCCGGGATGCCGCACGGTCTGCACAAAGACGAACACGCCATAGAGAACCAGCGATACCACGCCCACAAAGGCCAGTTGCGACGTGGTATAGACCGGCCCCGGCGCAGTCGTGGTGAAGTTCGGCAGCACGAGCGTCAGCGTGGTCAGCGCTGCAAGCACCGCCAAGGCGCCACTCGCGCCCTGCAGTTGGAAGCTTTGGGCCCGGTGCCGCACGCCGCCGACCAGCAGGCACAGCCCGACCACGCCGTTGCACACCAGCATCACCGCCGCAAACACCGTGTCGCGCGCCAGCGCCGCCTTCTCCGGACCGCTCGACAGCATGACCGACACCACCAGCGCCACCTCGATCACCGTGACGGCGACGGCCAGCACGAGCGTGCCGAACGGTTCGCCAACCCGGTGCGCGACGAGTTCTGCGTGGTAAACGGCGGCGAACACGGTCGCGACCAGCGCAACGGCGGCGACGGCGGCAAGGGGAGCACCCAGCCCGAAATACGGCTTCACAGCCAAGGCCGCGCAGGCTGCAAGCGGCCAGAACCAGGCCCACCAGGGTATCCGCGCTGCGCTCATGACGAATGGTCCCCGGGTTGCCGGGCAGCCTAGCTGTCTTCGGCCATCTCCGCCTCGAGAGATTCGAGCTGCTGCTCGAGTTGCGCCAGCGCCTCGTCGGGCAGCCCAAACCCTGCAACCTGCCGGCGCAGCGTCGTCCGGCAACCGCCAAACTCCGTGCCGAGGATGTCGGACGGCGCGGCTGGCGCCTTCTTGCGCGCCAGGCACGCGAGATAGCCGTCGCGCGCTGGCGTAAGCCCGGGATGGGGAGGAAGTGCCGCGAATATGTCGTCCAGCCGCTTTTCGACCCAGCTCGGGGTCGAGGCGATCTCCTCCGTCATCGTGCGGCACCCAGCGCCCAGGCCAGCACGCCCTTTTGCGCATGCAAACGGTTCTCCGCGCCGTCGAACACCACGGATTGCGGGCCGTCGATTACCTCCGCCGTGACCTCCTCACCCCGATGCGCCGGCAGGCAGTGCATAAAGATCGCGTCCGGGGCTGCCTGCGCGATCAGCACCGGCGTGACGCAATAGGGCGCTAGCAGGTTGTGCCGGCTCTCGTTCGGATCGTCCGCCATGCTGACCCAAGCGTCCGTCACTACGCAACGCGCGCCACGGACGGCATCGGCCGGGTCGG